>Ga0123353_10000148_pt1 | contig 87348 bp, 85 predicted proteins | sample TergutLab28metaG_3_FD_92763 | JGI IMG/M metagenome (GOLD analysis project Ga0123353, IMG submission 92763) | Labiotermes labralis P3 segment gut microbial communities from Petit-Saut dam, French Guiana - Lab288 P3 | ecosystem: Host-associated > Arthropoda: Insects > Digestive system > Gut ...
GGCATCAGCGCCGGGTGGGGCATCAGCGCCGGGTGGGGCATCAGCGCCGGGGACGGCATCAGCGCCGGGCGCGGCATCAGCGCCGGGGACGGCATCAGCGCCGGGGCAGACTTCGGAATTTTTGCCGGTTTGAAAATAAAAATTACGCGCTGGAAAGAAGACGCAATCGTGACTTCGGCAACAAAGCCCAAGAACCTTGTGAGCGGATACTGGCAAGAAAGAGAGGAGGGATAACTGTGGGCGAAAAGACACCCAAAAAGTTCATAAAGCTCCGCGCGGCATTAGTTGAAGCGGAAATGACCTTCAAAGACCTCGGCGAATATCTTTGCCTATCAAACGGCCGCATCACGGCGCGAATGGCGGGGAGCCTGCCGTGGGGGCTGGATGAGATGTACCGCATTATGGAGTTGCTGGATATACCTACAGAGCGGCTACACCTCTATTTCCCGAAGGGAGGACTGCGTGATGCCATGTAATGCCGCGAAAATGGAAGCGTCTGCCTACGTCACCCACGCATCGCGCGAATGGCTGACCCCGCGACAAATTGTAGGACTGCGCAGGCGCGCATCCGAATATTTGGGCTTACGAATGGAAGAGTGCACGCTGGGCAAGCACGTTGACGTGCCGGATTGGGCGGCGTTCTCCGTCCCTCATAATCGCTTTGCCTTTCATACCAGTCTACTCCACGTTGCAACAGGCGATGTCTACGCTATCAAAGCCCAGGTTGACACATTGCGCAGAAATGCGAGCCCGCAGGACTTGATCGTCAGCAAGACAAACAAACGCATTACTGACTGCCCGAACGAATTTGTGATTTAGGAGGTTTCGAGATGTCAAGAAAAATAAGGCGTTGCTGGAACGCCATTATCACAATTTTGCTGGTGTGTGCGCTCGCAGTAGGAGCGTGGGCCGCACGGATTTTTATACCGCGCACAAATGCCGCGCAAGAAATCCTGCTCCAAGCTGCCGCAAAGACTGTCATTGTCACCATATCCACCCCTGTCCCTCTCGGGGCGGTATGGGTTACGGCAGGTGATGACGGAGAGTGGGCGTTCCCTCCCGCGCCCACTCTGCCGCCGTCCAGCAAGTATTACGGATACACGGATGATGATGTGTATGCCCTCGCAATGCTTGCAGCGCGGCCATGGGACGGGCACAAGGCAGCAACCACGGAAGACGCCATGCGCATTATGGTAATTGCTTGCAATCGAAACCCCAGCTTGTCGCCCATGCAGGCGGCGCAGAAGATGGGCAGCCCCAAAACAGGGGTGGCAGAGCAATGGCATATTGATGCGGCGCGGGCGTTTCTGGACGGGGCGTGGGCCACAACATACCCGATTGAAGCAACCCACTTCTCCATCACCGCCGAGGGTGCGGTGAAGATTTGGTAACAGGGAGAAAACATATATGCGCATTTATTATACGTTTTGGGCTATTCGGTGGCTATGGAAACACCGTGAGTGGGGCGATTCTCGCCAAAAATATAAAGCCATGAATAGGGATTGGCAGACACACAAAGAAAGAAAATCAACCCGCAAGGGATAAAGAAAAGGAGCAAACCATGATAACCATTACGATTACCGACATGACCACCCGAGAAGCCGTTGCCGTTTTGCAGCACTTTCAGGCCGTGCATCAGGTGAAAGAAACTGAGGCGCAGGTGGACGGCCCCGCAACGGCCCCCACGCAGACCGTGCCCACACAGCCCACCGCGTCCGTTCCTGTTACGCCCGTTACCCCCGTGCCGACCGCGCCGCCGCCCACATTCAGCCGCGGCCAAATCATGACCGCCGGGGCCGCGCTGGTATCCGCGGGCAAGCAAGCAGAGTTGATAGCCCTGCTGCACACTTTTGGAGTACAGGCCGTCACGCAAATCCCCGATGCACAGCTGGGCGCGTTCGCCACCGAAATGCGCAAGATAGGGGCTGCCATATGAGCACCCCCGCCGCCCACGCGCTGCTGTCACCATCGGCTGCACATCGCTGGCTGAATTGCACTCCCGCCCCGCGCCTTGAAAGTACCTTGCCCGAAAAGACCAGCGAGTATGCGGAGGAAGGGAGACTGGCGCACAGTGTTTGTGAGTTGCTCTGCCGTAAGAAATTCGCCGCCTTGAAGCCCTCCACCTACACCGCAGAGCTGAAACGCTTGAAGAAAGACCCGTATTGGAAAGACGAAATGCTGGAAACGGCGGCGGCTTATGTGGAGCATTTGACCGAACGATACATGGAATTCCCCACCGCGCCCCACGTGGTGCCGGAAATCCGCGTGGACTTGACCGACTACGTGCCGGAAGCCTTCGGGACTTGCGATTGTGTGATGATAGGCGGCGATGAGCTTCTCATTACCGACTACAAGCATGGTCAAGGTGTTGCAGTGTCCGCTGAGGGCAACCCACAGATGCGCTTATACGCGCTGGGGGCCTTAAAGCTCTATGCGTCCATTTATGGGGACAGCATCAAGCGGGTATGCTTCTACATCGACCAGCCGCGCCTGAACAGCTATACGGGCGATAGCATGACCGTGGAGGAACTGACCACGTGGGGCGAAGAGGTTGTGAAGCCCATAGCGCAAATGGCGTTTGCGGGCATCGGCGAGTATACCCCCGGTGAATGGTGCAAATTCTGCCGCGCAAAATCCCAGTGCCGAGCCCGCGCCGACAGCTTCACCGTGTTGGAGGACTTCAAGGACATACTGCCCCCCGTTCTATCAAACACCGAAATCGGCAACCTGCTGCGGCGCGGTAAAGAGCTTGCGGACTGGTATAGCAACCTAACCGAATATGCCCTCATTGCCGTGCTGAATGGCGAGGACGTGCCCGGATGGAAGACGGTAGAGGGGCGCAGTGTACGGCAATGGACAGACCAAGACAAGGCCCTTGACGCGCTTATCAGTAGCGGTATTGACCGCGCAATCGTTTACAAGACCGTGCCGGAGACACTCGCCGCTTTGGAAAAAGCGATTGGAAAAGCGCGGTTTGAGGAGATTGCGGGCAGCTTTGTCTATAAGCCCATCGGCAAACCGACATTGGCACCCGCAACCGATAAACGACCTGCTTTTAATTCCGCTGACGCGGATTTTAAGGACATGTCGTTATGAGCAGGCGACTAATCGACTTAACGGGCAAACGATTTGGCCTACTGGTTGTTCGCGCCCGCTCACCCGACAAAGCGGTAAGGGTCAAGTGGATTTGCATATGTGATTGCGGAAATGAAACTGTCGTTGAGGGGCAACATCTGCGAAACGGCGCGACAACAAGCTGCGGTTGCTACCATAGTGCCGAACTATCGCAAAGATGCAAAAAACACGGCGAATCAAACACACGACTTTATAGCATTTGGTGTGGTATGCGAGGAAGATGCTTATTTGAAAACCATTCAGCTTATCCGTATTACGGGGGCCGCGGAATAACAATATGCCCCGAATGGCTTAATTTCAATGTTTTTCAATCATGGGCGCTTTCAACTGGATACCAAGATAACCTTGAAATTGACCGAATAGACAATGAAAAAGGATACCAGCCCGGAAACTGCCGCTGGATTACTCACGCGGAGAACATGAAAAACCTAAGATGCCAAACCAATAACAAAAAATAAGGAGAACGAAAAAATGTATCAAGGAATATCCACAAAGGTACTGACAAACGAATGCCGATTGTCCTATTCCCACCTCAATCAGCCGTATGCGCAGACCCCGACCAGTGACCCGAAATACTCCGTCACATTGCTTATCCCGAAATCCGACACCGTGACCGTGGAGAACATCCGGCAATCCATCGAAGCCGCGGCGAAAGACGGACAGGGGCGGCTTTGGAATGGTGTGCGCCCGCCCGTGCTGCCCATCCCCCTGCATGACGGTGACGGTGTCCGTGAGAATGGCACACCGTTTGGGCCTGAGTGCAAAGGCCATTGGGTGATGACAGCTTCCAGCAAGCAAAAGCCCGGTGTCCGCCACATCTGCGACCACAGTACCGAACTTGCGCCGCAGGACGTGTACAGCGGTATGTACGGGCGTGTCACAATCAATTTCTTCCCGTACAACTCCAACGGCAAGCGCGGCGTCGGTTGTGGCCTCGGCAATGTGCTGAAAATCCGCGACGGTGAACCGCTGGGCGGCGGCGCATCCCCCGAAGCGGACTTTGCTGGCATAACGCAAACCCCTGCGGCAATAGCGCAGCCTGCCATAAACCCGCTGACGGGCCTACCCTACTCCGCGTAATCCCTATTTGCGTTTCTAAGCCGTTGTACGCATAAACAGCGGCATTCCACTACCCAAAAACTGAAAAGGAGCCACCATTATGGAACTGTGGAAAGACATTCCCGGATATGAAGGAGCGTATCAAGTCAGCAGCTTAGGCAGAGTAAAAAGCTTAGAGAGAAAAGTATGTTGCCGTAACAACGGTATCAGAACCGTTTCAGAGCGCATATTGCGCCCAGGAAAATATTGCAAGGCGGGGCATTTATCTGTTGCATTGGGTAGAAGCAAACCATGCGCGCCCGTACATCAACTTGTTTTAGCGGCGTTCGTCCGTGATATGAAGCCCGCAGAAGAGGTGCGCCACATCAACGGAAATCCAACGGATAATCGCTTAGAAAATCTATTTTACGGTAGCAGGACTGAAAACATACTTGACGTTTTTCGGCAAGGAAAAAGGTGGCGCAAACTGAACTTGTCTGACGTCTCTGAAATACGAACAGCTTTACAAAGAGGAGAAACGGGGCGCAATTTGGCAAGACTGTATGGCGTGTCAGAGAACTGCATCTCCGCAATTAAAACGGGGAGGACATTTTCATGGGCACCGTAATACGTCATCTTTCATTGGATTTAGAAACATATAGCCCCGAACCCATAGCAAAAGCAGGGTTGTATCGCTATGTGGAACATCCCGACTTTGAAATCCTGCTTTGTGCCTATTCCATCGACGGGGAGCAGCCGCGTGTCATTGACGTGTGCAAGGCAAGGCAGGGCTATTCTGATTCATTGTCGGCGTGGCTGGATGTCCTGCAACTCATAGAAGACCCCGACTATATCAAGCACGCATATAACGCGCCATTCGAGGTCTGCTGCTTGTCAAAGATTGTCGGCCACCCGTTGGACGCATCGCAATGGCGATGCACCATGCTCCACGGCCTGTATTGCGGCTTACCCGCGGGCTTAGACGCTGTGGGCAAAGCTATGGGGCTGCCGCAGGAAAAGCAAAAGCTGAATACAGGGAGAGTGCTTATCAAGTATTTTTGTGTCCCCTGTAATGCAACAATCGCCAATGGACACCGCACCCGCAACCTACCCCAGCACGACCCCGCAAAGTGGCAGCTGTTTATGGAATACTGCGCGGGGGACGTAGTAGCCGAAATGGAAATCCTACGCCGCCTATCCGCTTTCCCCGTGCCGGGATTTATTCAAAAACAATGGGAAACCGACCAACGCATAAATGGGCGTGGGGTTGCTGTGGATATGGAGCTTGTAACAAGTGCCGTGTCTATCGGACTGCATACCCGGCAGCAGCTCATGCAGGAGGCGAAAGAGCTTACAGGGCTGTCCAATCCAAACAGTACCGCGCAGCTCACAGCGTGGCTCAACGAAGCGGAAGAAGACGAGGAAATCAGCAACCTGCGCAAAGACACCGTAAGGGAACTGCTGGAAAGAGATTTAAGCAGTGTGGCAGCGCGGCGCGTACTGGAAATCAGACAGGAGTTAAGCAAAACCAGCACAAAAAAATATGATTCCATTTGTACATCCGTTTGCAAAGATGGGCGGGTGCGCGGACTGCTGCAATACTATGGCGCGGGCCGTACGGGCCGCTGGGCCGGGCGGCTGGTGCAAGTGCATAACCTCCCCCGCACCTATATAGAGCCGCTGGTGCTGGCCCGCAACGCGATAAAAACCCGCCAGTTTGATACTGTGCGCTTATTGTGGGGGTCTATCCCCGATACACTTTCCCAGCTGATACGGACGGCCTTTATCGCCCCTGAGGGGCACATCCTGCTGGATGCCGACTTCTCCGCCATAGAAACGCGTGTTATCGCGTGGCTGGCGGGCGAGGAATGGAAGCTTGAAGTTTTTCAAACTCACGGAAAAATCTACGAAGCTTCTGCCGCGCTGATGTTCGGCGTACCTATGGAATTAATTAAAAAGGGAAATCCAGAATATGAATTGCGTCAACGCGGAAAAATCGCAGAACTCGGATTAGGCTATGGAATGGGCGCAACAAAATTCCGGGATACCGCAGAATCGCAATATAATGTGATCTTTACCATCGAAGAAGCGACGGAACTTGTGAATCGGTGGCGCAGTTCAAACCCGCGCATATGTGCCCTGTGGCAGGCTATCGGAGATGCTGCGAGGGCCACCGTTGAAACGGGCAAACCTATGTCAACGCATCACATAAATTTTATCCGCCAATACGACCAGCAAAGTGGGCTTAATTATCTGAACATTGTTTTGCCCAGCGGGCGGATGCTGTTTTACACGCACCCCACCCCCGCCACAGACCAATGGGGCAGGCCCTCCATTGCCTTCATGGGCGTAGACCAAACCAAGAAGACGTGGGGCCGAATCGAAACCTACGGCGGCAAACTGGTTGAGAATATCGTGCAGGCCATCGCCCGCGACTGCTTGGCGGAGGCGATAGAGCAGCTGGAAGAGATGGGCTACCGCATAACCTTCCACGTGCATGACGAGGTTGTAATTGAGGTGCCCATTGAACAAGCCAACCTTGTAGCAGTATGTGAAATTATGTCAATGCCGCCCTTATGGGCGCTGAACCTGCCCCTTGGCGCGGATGGCTGGGTGAACGAATTTTATAAAAAGGATTGAACGAAATGAAAGGCAATTTGAAAATAATCTATCAGTCGCATAATTATGACCCCGCCGCTATTACGAACTGGTATTTGCACATTGACCTGTCTACGGGGCTTCCAGTCGTCAACGAAACGGTGAAAACCGCAAAAACGAATAACACCTATCGCAGCTATTATTTGCCGGAAAGCGAGTGGACACGCCACGCCGGCGCGATAGCGAAAGCCCAAAAACTCAAAGGGCATTTCCCTTATCAAATTGCAATAAAAGGAGTATTCGGAAATGAGCATTGAAAAAATCAGGCGCGAATACACGCCCATATGTGACGGCTGCGGCGAAACGCTTCCCGCAGAAGACGATTTTTATGACGCGGTCGAAGCAAAAAAGAGAGCCGGATGGAGAAGTCAAAAATATGGCTCTGACTGGTACGACTATTGCCCCGCCTGTCAACAAGAGATTTGAGGAGAATGGAGAAATGACCAGACTGGAAGAAATCCGTGCGCGAAGCGAAATGGCGGCATCAATATACCGCGGGCTTCCAATTCGTTATCGAACATACCTGCAAAATGAAAAGATAGAAGCAACAGCCAAAGACGTCCCCAAGCTATTGGCTGAGGTCGACCGCCTGACAGCGGAGCGGGATGCAGCGGTGGCGGATATCAAGGCCTTGTTGATGGAATGCGAATGCGAACACAGACATGATTACTGTAAGCGCGGATATGAGCCGAACGGCTGCACTTCGGATAACTGCAACGATGCGGAATGGCGCGGCCCGCAGGGCGGGGAGGGCTGAATTGCTTAAAAGGCATACTTTTGACCGCGCCCGCTATGAAAAGCAAGCAAGCCTCCTGCGTATGGACATGGAGAAAATGACGCAGCGGGAGCGCGATATGTGGATTTTGGAGTACATCATTACAAGCATAGGCGCATATAGCCGTTGGTATCGAATGGGCTTCATAAAGTCCCTACGTCGCACCGTAGAAGTTCTGAAAAGCGTGGATAAGGCAGAAAGGGGAAAGCACAATGAATAACGCAACAAACCAAAAAGTAAAAGCTATCTGCCCGTTTTGCGGAAATGAATACGAACGAGTAATTCCATTTTATGAGATTATCGGGCATCCCGTTGAAATATACCTTAACTGCAATTGGGAAAGAGGAAATATTGTAAATGGGTATAGGACGAATGACGGGATGGTCAATGTAGACCTCGGAAACGACCGTATAGCGTGGTGTGGAATAAAGCGCGCAAATGAATTATTGCGGGAAGTACGTGATGATAAACGACCGTAAAATTACAATCTCCGTAGGAGAGAATAGAAAAAGCGTCAACTGGAAGCCGCAAACCCTGTTGCTTTCAGAGTTTTACGAACGCCTGCGCATACCCGCCCGCAGTACGGAAACGGTGTCGGCTTATCTCGCCATGAAGAAGGTGGATCAGGATAACCTAAAAGACGTGGGCGGCTTTGTAGCGGGCAGCCTCACAGGAACGCGCCGCAAGGCGTCCGCCGTGGCGGGCAGGGACGTTGTTACGCTTGACCTTGACGCTATACCGCCCGGGAGCACGGCGGACATCCTGCGCCGCGTGGAGGCCTTAGGGTGCGGGTATTGTATTTACTCCACCCGCAAACACGCCCCGTCCGCGCCGCGCCTGCGCATCCTGCTACCCCTCGACCGCACGGCGACGGCGGATGAGTACGAACCGCTGGCGCGTAAGATGGCGGAGTATATAGGGATGCAGCTTGCAGACCCGACCACCTTTGATGTGTCACGCCTCATGTACTGGCCCAGCGTCTGCGCGGACGGTGAGTACATTTACACGTGGCAGGACAAGCCCCTGCTGTCTGTGGACGGCCTGCTTGCCCTATATGAGGACTGGCACAATGTAGCCTCTTGGGCGCGCCACGGCGGCGAAATAGCGCACACACGGCTTGCGGTGAAGCAGGGAGACCCCACAGCCAAAACGGGCGTTGTGGGCGCATTCTGCCGCTCTTATGGCGTCTGCACGGCAATGGATGAATTTCTGCCGGGTATCTATGACCCGATGGACAATCTGCCCGACCGCTACACCTTTTTGGGTGGCAGCACCACGGGGGGCGCGGTTGTCTACGATGATGGCAAATGGCTGTACTCCCACCATGCTACCGACCCATGCGGGGGCAAGCTGGTCAATGCCTTTGACCTTATCCGCCTGCATATGTTCGGGGACAAAGACGAGACCGCCGACCCCAATATGGCGCACAACCGCCTGCCGTCCTATCTCGCCATGATGGAGTTTGCCCAGACCCTGCCGCCCGTGGTCGCGGAGCTGGCGCGGGAGCGGCACGAAAAAACATCAAAGGACTTTGAGGGCATTTCCCAACAGCCGGAAAGTGGACAGACGGACACCCTCGACTGGATGGGGCAATTGGAAATCAATTCGCAAACCAACGTCCCGAAAGCGACCATCAATAACTGTCTTATCATTCTTGAAAATGACCCGTTATTGAAAGGGCGGTTTTCCTTAAACCGTTTTTCGGGGCGCGGGGAGCTGCTGGGCGCGGTGCCGTGGGTGCGGCGCGGCGCATCCGGTGCGTGGGATGATACAGACCTGCACGGGCTGTATTGGTACTTCGAGCATCGGCACAAAATCACAGGCACGGGCAAGATTGATGCGGCCCTGTCTCTCCACGCCGCCAAACACAGCTACAACCCCGTGACAGACTTTTTGGACGCGCAGGTGTGGGACGGTGTGCCGCGGCTGGACACGCTGTTTATGGATTATTTGGGCGCGTTGGATACCCCTTATATCCGTGCCGTGACCCGAAAGGCATTCGTGGCGGCGGTGGCCCGCGCATACACGCCGGGGTGTAAGTTTGATTGCATGGTAATTCTCGCATCTGCGCAGCAGGGCATAGGCAAATCCACCTTACTGGATAAAATGTCACGCGGCTTTTTCAACGACAGCATACGCACCTTTGAGGGCAAAGAAGCATTCGAGCTTTTGCAAGGTATTTGGCTTGTCGAGGTGGCAGAATTGGACGCTTTCCGCACCACGGAGGTGTCCCGTGTGAAGCAGTTTTTAAGCCTCCGCATTGACCGTTTCCGCGCCGCCTACGGGCGCACGGTGCAGGATATGCCGCGCACCTGCGTCCTGTTTGGTACCGCAAATACATTCGATTATTTGCAAGACCGAACGGGCAACCGCCGCTTTTGGCCCGTGGATTGCGGCAAGCGGGCACCGAGTAAAAGCATATGGGAAGACCTTGACGCCGAAATCCCGCAGCTGTGGGCGGAGGCAGTCGTGCGATACCGGGCGGACGAGGCGTTGTTTTTGTCCGGGGAACTGCTGGACAGCGCGGTGGAAGAGCAGGAAGACCACCGCGACCGCGGCGCAAAAGAAGGTATTGTGCGTGAATTTTTAGCCCAACAGGTGCCAAAGGATTGGCGGGATTGGTCTATCGACCGCCGCAAAGTGTTTTGGGGCGGCGGAGCAACAGGCGATATTAAGCTTGCGGAACGCGATATGGTATGCGTAGCAGAGGTATGGACTGAGGTTTTCAACGGACGTTTGCAGGATTTGAAGACGCAGGAATCCCGCGAAATCGCCGCCATAATCGCCGTCACCGAAGGGTGGGAAAGGGCTGGAAGTATGCGATTTGGGAAAGACTACGGCATCCAAAAAGGGTTCAAGAGGCACGTAACTCAGGGCGTAACCGATACGTAACCGAAGACTGGAAAGTTACGGATGTTAAATAAAGGATGTAACCGAAGGTAAGACGGTTACGCATGGGTTACGGGGACGGTTACACCTAAAAAATGCTTTATTTATCTACTGTTTTTGAGGCTTTGTAACCTTGTAACCGAGAAAACAGAAATCAGAGAAAAAGCAGAAAGTTGACAGGTTAGACAGTACGCTGTCCTGTCTATCCGGTCTAAATTGTCAAATTGCATAAGTTACACACACACACACCTGCGCACACGTAAACAATATATACGCCAAAAATGGAGGGAAAGCAAAATGGATTGCACAAAATGGCTCAAAGAATATCCGCAAATGTCCGGCGGTGAGGCAAGATTTGACCACACTCGCATCGCGGCTTGGGATGAAGGATTTACAAATGCTGAGTTGAGGGTGGCGCGGCGAAAGTTGGGTGTTGTTACGCGGCGTGATGTGTGTGCGGATACATGGTGGTGGGCGTTGCCCGAACAGGTGGACTAAAATGCTGGAAAAGGAAGTGGAGCGGCGCATGGGCGAGATGGTCAAAAAGCGCGGCGGGCAGTTTTATAAATTCATGTCCCCGGGTATGCCCGGTGTGCCGGACAGGATTTTGATTGTCCCCGGCGGCAAGATTTGGTTTGTGGAATTGAAGCAAATCGTCGGCACTCTTTCGGGCATCCAAAAGTGGGTGCTTGGTGAGTTGGAGCGCATGGGGTGTAATGTGCGCGTCATTCGCGGCTGGGACGATGCAAAGACTTTTGTGGCGGAGGTGTTCAAAGATGCTGTTTAATCCGTACCCCTATCAGCAATATTGCATTGACCGCATTGTGAGCGATGCGGCTGTCGGTCTCTTCGTTGAGATGGGCATGGGCAAGAGCGTCATAACCCTGTCCGCCATTTTGGAGCTGCGGTATAATCGCTGGGCAATTCAAAAGGCGTTGGTTATTGCCCCCAAGAAAGTGTCCGAGGCAACATGGAGTGTTGAAGCACAAAAGTGGGAGCACCTGCGTGGCCTGCGGGTGCAGGTGGTGGGCGGCAGCCGACAGGCCCGCATCCGGGCATTGGCCACCCCTGCCGACGTCTATGTAATTTCCCGCGACAACACCGAATGGCTGGTGGAACACTTAGGGCACTCATGGGATTTTGATATGGTGGTGCTGGATGAATCCAGCAGTTTCAAAAATAGCCAAAGCAAGCGGTTTAAGGCTCTCAAATTGGTGCGCAGTCGCATCACCCGCATGGTGCTGTTGACCGGGACGCCGTCCGCGCAAAGCCTTATGGATTTATGGGCGCAGATATATTTGCTGGATGGCGGAAAGCGGCTTGGGCGTACCCTTACGACCTACCGAGAGATTTATTTTACACGGGGATGGGATGGGTTTTCATACAAGGCGCGGCAGGGCGCGACGGAACAAATCCAAAATGCCATATCGGATATTTGCGTGTCCCTGCGGGCGGAGGATTATTTGCAAATGCCGGATTTGGTGGTGGATGACGTGCCTGTGGTGTTGGACAGCAAAGCGGTGGCGGTTTACAAAGGTTTAGAGCGCGAGCATTTACTGGCCGTGCCTGCCGGCGAGGTGGTGGCGCGCGGCGCGGCAGTGCTTGTGGGCAAGCTGTTGCAGCTTTGCAATGGCGCGGTTTACGATGACGACAAGGCAGTGCATGAGATTCACCGCGCAAAAATAGACGCGTTCATGGAAGTGGTGGAACAGCTCCACGGGAAAAGCGTGTTGGTGTTCTATGCTTTTCAGCACGACCGTGACCGCCTGCTTGCCGCGCTGGCAGGCTACCGGGTGCGGGTATATCAGACCCCCGCGGACGCTGATGCGTGGAATGCCGGGCAACTGGATGTGTTGCTGGCGCATCCGGCAAGCTGCGCCTATGGTATCAACCTGCAACAGGGCGGCCACCACATCGTATGGTTTGGGTTGACGCACAGTGCAGAACAGTATTTACAAGGCAATGCCCGCCTTCACAGGCAAGGACAGGGCGCACCCGTGGTTGTGCATAGGCTGCTTGTGCGCGGCGGCATGGACGAGGATGTGGCGGCGGCTTTGGACGGCAAAGTGGCGATGCAGGACGCCTTACTGAACGCGCTGAAAGTGAGAATACAAAAAGCAAAGGGGGTGGCAGCTTGACAGTCTTAGAGAAATTCGAGGTGTTGTGGAATAGAAAAAAGCTGCGATGGGACTTGCAAAACCGTTTGGATAAGTTGCAGGAAACACTTGACGGGGGTTGCGCTCCATCGGTGCAGTCCAGCAGACTGGCAATACACGTCGGCATTGGTGTTGGATTGCAAGATAAGGTTTCATCGACAGTAGATTTTATTTCGGAGTTGAATAGACGACTTGCCGAGATTGACCCGATATGCGATGCCTGCCGCGCCGTAATCAGCCGTATCCCTTACCCCAAAAGCAGGGAGATTCTAACCCTCAGATTTAATGATGGTTTAACTTTGGATGCAATAGCAAAGCATCTTGAAGTATGCGAAAAAACGGTGCGCAACAGGATAAAAATTGCTTTGTCAATAGCCGAAAATCCTATTTATTGGCAATTTTGAAAAAGTCGAAAATAGATATGCGCAAAACGATTGTTTAATGCTTGTCAAACGGAAACACCGATGTTGACATTTTTACCACCACCCCCTAAGATTGTGTTAGAGTTATTCGTGTGTCCAATAAACGGCACACGAGCTTGACAAAATCATTGGTTGGCTCCTGTGGTTTTCGGAAGTGCGCCGCCTGCCAACGGGCGGCGTTGCTTTATGCCAAATGCGCATCTATCGGGTGCGCTTTTTTATATCCGCACGGAAGGAGGGCGGCATTATGGCTGATTTTAGGAATAGCATGACCCCGCCCACGGAGCTGCAAATGCGGTTCGCGGACTTGTTCTTGCAGCACGGCGATGCCACGCGGGCCTACATGGAAGCCTACCCGAACGTAAAGAGCAAATCGGTAGCGTCTTCGGCAGCTCATAATCTCCGGCAAAAGTCGTCCCTCAAAGCATATATCGAAACCAAACTGGAAGAGATGGGAGAGCAGCGAGTGGCTAAAGCACAAGAGGTGCTGGAGTATCTCACCTCAGTAATGCGCGGCGAGGCAAAAGCGCATGTGGCGCTGAGCAGTACTGACGGCGCGGTGGTATTGGAGAAGCCGCCGGATGAAAAAGAAAAGTTGAGAGCTGCAGAGCTTTTGGGCAAGCGATATCGGCTATTTACTGATCAGTTGGCGATAGGAGCCGCTGATGTTGAGGATTTGGCCCCGTTGGCGGAGTTGTTGAAATGTGATAACTAAATCATCTACGATCCCGTGGCAGCCGTTCAGTCACAAGCACAAGAGATACATTGCGGACGCGCTCAATAACCGCATGTGCGTTGCCGAAGGAGCGATACGTAGCGGCAAGACGATTGACCATTGCATTATTGCCGCGAATTACTTAGAGCGTTGCCCCGACCGCATCCACTTGGCAAGCGGCTCTGACGTTGGAAATGCCAAGCTGAATATTGGCGATTGCAACGGCTTCGGGCTGGAGCATATATTTCGGGGCCGGTGCCGGTGGGGCAAATACAAGGACAACGAAGCACTGTTCATATACCCGAATCCGAAAAACAGGAGTGTCGAAAAAATACTGATATTCGTCGGCGGCGGCAAGGCTGATAGATATAAAAAAATACTCGGGAATAGCTACGGGTTGTGGATTGCCACGGAGATTAATGAGCACTACGATTGTGACGACAGCCGGACGAGTTTTGTCAAAGTGGCAAACGGTAGGCAGGCGGCGGCGGCATGGCCTTTTACCCTGTGGGACTTGAACCCCTGCCATCCATCGCACCCGATATACACGAACTATATCGACCGATACAAAGAGGGGTTTTTAGGCGGCTATTTATACGAGCATTTCACGATGGCGGATAATCTATCAATCCCGCTTGAACGGCGGGCGCAAATTGAGAGCCAGTACGTGCCGGGTACCGTTTGGTATGCCCGCGACATTTTGGGGGAGCGTCGTGTTGCGGAGGGGCTGATTTATCAGCAGTTTGCGGATAGTCCCGAGAGATACACGGTGCCCGCGGGCAAGCTGGCCGAGCATCTGCGCGATGTGGAGTTTGTCTCCATCGGGATCGACTTTGGCGGCTCCCGATCGCTGACCACGTTTGTAGCAACGGCGGTTCACGCAGGCTTTCAAAGGCTGACCACTATATTGGACGGGCACATAAAAGGGCGCAAGGGTGAGATCGATGCCGACAGGCTTTGTTATGAGTTTATCGGGTTCGTGCAGCGAATCAGAACGGCATTTCCGTGGCTGCACATAAAATACGTTTGGGCTGACAGCGAGGCGCAGTATCTGATCAACAGTCTGCGCAAAGCGGCGTGGCAGATTGGGCTTGGCGGCGCTATCCATGATAGCAAAAAACTGAAGATCAAGAATCGCATTTTTGCCACGGGTACGTTGCTGAATATTGGGCGGCTATATGTCGCGGAGGGCTGTGATCTTGTCAAGGGTGGTCTTGAGAGCGCGATATGGGACCTCAAGAAGCCGGATACGCGGCTTGATAATTTCTCGACGGACATAGACATTTTGGACGGGTTTGAATACTCATGGGAGCCGTTTCTCGGTAAGCTACTGCCGGAATTCGCGAAGAAAGGAGAGTAGGCATTGGACTTAACAACACTGCTAAAGAACGATTTGGGTATTAAGGCGGACGCCTCTTATCGCGCATTGATTGATACGTGGGTCTCATGGTGGAGAGGGTTTAACGAGGATTTTCACCGGCAAAATGAAACGGGTTATGACGGGAAAACGAGGACCCGGCAGATATATTCCCTGCGCATGGGCAAAAAGGTGCCGGAGGATTGGGCCTCCTATCTCCTTAACGACAAGACCGTGATCACTATTGACGACGCAGCCGGTTCGGTCTATTTGCTTGGCGATTCTACCAACGCAATAGGCGGCGTGTTCAAGAAACTGCGTTTTTGGAAAAAAGCCAATGAGCTGATAGAAAAAGCGTTTTCGAGTGGCACGGGGGCGTTTGTTCTCTCCGTTGATAGGTTATCAGTATCGCCCGATGGGCGGTTTGCGGCTGCCGCGCCCGAATCGGGCATGCGAATATCGTATTTGTCCGCGCCGTGCATTTATCCGATCTCGGTTAGCGATGGGGTTATAACCGAGGCGGCATTTGTTTCGAAGTCCCTATTGAAAGGCAAAGAATATGCGCTGGTGGAAGCACACACTATGCGAAACGGGCAGTATGTCATCGAAAACCGTTACTACGCAATCAAGGACGGAAGTTATACAGAGACACCACTGCCGGATGGTATTGCAGCGCAAGTGTACACGGGAAGCCCATATCCGTGGTTTGTGCTGGTGTCTCCGAATATAGTCAATCCGCATTCCGGCAACTACGGAATGGGCTGCGCTATATTCTCGGAGGCGATTGACCAGTTGAAGGGTGTAGACCTCGCATATAACAACTTCATGCGCGACTTTTTGCTCGGCGGCAAGAAAGTGTTTTACAACGGCACTTTGGTCAAGACGATTGGTGTAGACAGCAAGGGGAAGCCGATCGAGCGGGCGCCTGACGATGTAATGCAGCAGTTGTTTGTAGCTGTCGGGGATGAGTTTGTCGACGCGAACAAGGTGGTGTCTGAATTCAATCCCTCCCTGCGCGTTAAGGAAAACATGGACGGGGTACAGGCGCAAGTAAATTATCTCGGTTTCAAGTGTGGCATGGGGTCGGGGCATTATGTATTTGATACTCGCGTATCCGGCGGAAGGGTAATTACAGCAACCCAATATGTCGGAGAAAAGCAAGAGTTGAAGCAGAGCGCGGCGAAGCATGGCATTGAAATCGAGCGCGCTCTCACCGAATTAACCCGCGTCATGCTGTGGATAGCCAAGAATATCTTGGGTGAGGGCGTTAATCCAGATGCAACTATCACGATAGAATTTTCCGACGGCTACATTGTGAGTGACGAGGAAAAGAGAGAAACAGATCGCAAAGATGTCATGCAGGGCATAATGGCCCCTTGGGAATATCGCATTCGCTGGTATGGCGAAGAGGAGACCGTAGCAAAAGCGGCGTTAGCCTCCAGTGCGGATGTGTTCGGGACGCGAAGTTATGGTGAGTAATTATGTTGACGTATCAGCAGCTTTCCGATCTGCCGGAGGCAATCGTTGCGTTGATCGGTGAAACAGAGCGGGCCATCATCGCGGATATGGCGCGCCGCATCGCAAGCATGGGCGGCGTTACCGATACGACGCAATGGCAGGCCCTGCGGCTGGAGTTGCTGGGAACGGTGGAGAGTCGCATATTGGAAACACTCTCAGCGGCTTTGAACCGATCTCAGCAAGAATTAATCAATCTATTTGATGAAGCCGCAATGCGTTCTCTGGCCCTGGATGAGAAGATATATAAGGCCGCCGGTTATTCGCCCGTCCCGCTGAGCGAGAATGCGTATTTACAACAATTGATCCGCGCGGGGCTGGAGAAAACGAAAGGAGCATACCGCAATCTGACCAATACGACCGCCATAACGGCAACACGGCAGTTTCAAGACGCGCTTGATCTTGCATACTCTAAGATTGCAAGCGGCGCGTTCTCATACCAAGAGGCGATCAAGGCGGGTATTAAAACGCTGACGCAAAATGGGCTTGCTTCCATAGGTTACGGCAGCGGGCATACTGATTGGCTGGATGTCGCGTTTCGGCGAGCTACGCTGACAGGCGTCAATCAGACCTGCGCGGAAATTCAATTGGCAAACGCGGAGCAGCTCGGTGCTGATCTGGTGGAGACCACAGCGCATCACGGAGCGCGCCCTGATCACGCCGAATGGCAGGGGCAGGTATTCAGCATCTCGGGTACACACCCGAAATACCCAAGCTTTTACGAGTATACAGGCTACGGATACGGTTGGGGCCTTTGCGGGTGGAATTGTCGGCATTCGTTCTTCCCGTTCTTTGAGGGTCTCTCAGAGCGCGCATATGACGCAGAGACGCTGCGGGGCTACAATGACAAGACGGTTGAGTTTGACGGCAAAGAAATGAGCCTGTATGACGCTACGCAGCAGCAACGCTACATCGAGCGCGGCATACGGCGATGGAAGCGGGAAGCGTCCGCTATGGAAGCGGCAGGGGTTGATTCATCATACGCGCAGGCCAAGGTGCGAGAGTGGCAAGCGCGGCAGCGCGATTTTGTTTCACAAACGGGGTTAACACGGGATTATTTTAGGGAGCGGGCTGGGAAACAGAACGCTTAATTAAGTTCAACCAAGCACCCGACGGGTGCTTTTTTGATACATAAAATTCGCCCAGCGCACGGCGTAAAACGGCGCGGCCGGCACGGGGAGCCGCCCCCGACATCAAGGCGTAGCCGAATAGGAGACAGATATGAAACGTGACTTTTTGGAAGGCTTGAAGCTGGACAAGGACACCATTGACACCATTATGGCCGAACACGGGAAAACCGTGGAAGGGCATAAGACCTCGCAGACAGCTCTGCAAAAGCAACTTTCCGATGTGCAGGACGCGCTGAAAAAATTTGACGGCGTTGAGCCTGAAAAGATGACCGGCGAAATCGCCAAATTGCAAGCGGATTTGCAGACGAAGGAAGCCGACTTTGCGCAACAGCTTGCCGCGCGCGACTTTGATTCGCTCTTGAATGAGCGTATCGCGGGGGCGCGGGGGCGGAATGCGAAGGCAATCAAGTCACTGCTTGACGCCGAGAAGTTACGCGGAAGCCAAAACCTAAAAGAGGACATTGCGGCGGCCCTTAAGGCTCTGCAAGAAAGCGATGCGTATCTGTTTGAAGAAACCAAGCCCGGTGTGCAAGTCAGTACAGGCGGGCAGCACTCGCAGGAAAAGCCCGGGGAGATTGATCCCTTCGACGCTGCCTGCGCAATGTACGAAAAAAAGAAATAAGGAGAAATGCACATGGCAACAGAAAATCAGAATCTGCCTGTTCGGCAGTATACGAAGCAGTATATGCGTATTCTCAAAGCTGTTTTTGCGGTAAAGAATGCGTTTCAAAGACTGCTTTCCCCCTTGCAAACGCTTGACGGCGTCGAACAAAACAAGACGGCGTTTTCCGTTAAAACGTGCAATACACCCGTCGTCGTCGGTGATTACAACACGGGCGCAAATGTCGGCTTCGGCACTGGCACCGGCAGCAGCTCGCGCTTCGGCAACAGAACAGAAATAATCTACGGGGATGTTGATGTTCCCTATGACTACACCCTTGCCATCCATGAGGGCATTGACCGCTACACGGTCAACAATAGGCTCGATGCCGCCGTGGCGGATCGTCTCCGGCTCCACAGCGAGGCGCAGACACGCAAAATGAACAATCGCATCGGCGCGTTCATTTCCGCGAACGCAGGCAAAGTTCTGGCGCTTGTCGGCATGGCCGAGGATGCGCTTACGGCATTGTTTGATTCTGCGGCTGCGCACTTCACCAATTCTGAAGTGGACGCTTCGCTGGTGGCATATGTCACGCCGGAGTTGTACAACGCCCTTGTGAACCACGGTCTCGCCGTCCGCGAAAAGGGCAGCGGCGTCGACATCGACAGCAACGGAATCTACAAGTTCAAGAATTTCGCGATTGAATCCACGCCCAACAAATACTTTGCTACGGGGGAAGTTGCGTATTTCGGCGCAGACGGCATCATAATCCCGTTCGTGGGCATCGTCACAACGCGCACGATTCCGAGCGAAGACTTTGACGGCAATGCCTTGCAAGCAGCGGCCAAGGGCGGCACGTTCATGCTGGACGACAACAAGGTGGCGTTGGTCAAAGTCACCTACACCGACCCGCTTGAGCCGGAAGAACCGTAAAGAAGGAGGGCGGCCATGTTTGCAAACTACCCATTTTACAAGGCTAACGGCGGCAGGCTGCCCGAAGACCGCTACAAGGCATTCATCAGCAAGGCATACAACGCTATTCTAAGTCAGACACGCGGCGCGGCGAAAACCGCGCCCGCGTCAATGAAAAACGCTCTTAAGTTATGTGAATGCGATCTTGTGGACCTGCTTGCGGGCTATGCGGAAAGCGCGGCGGAGTTGCCGGGGAACATCAAATCGGTCCATAACGACGGGTATATCGTTACCGCTGAGAGCGGCAGCAGTGCCGAAAGCGTTGGGAGTGATATTCATGTGATATGCGCGCGCTATCTGACCTCGCCCGTGAATCTCATGTGCAGGTGGTTGTGATGATTGGGTTTGATAAAACAATTACGATCTATAACCAACGTTATGATCCTGCGACACGGGAAACCACATGGCCCAAGATAGTCATAAACGGCTGTAGCTGGACAGGTCATCAGCGGGTGACTATTGGTGAGGGTCTGACCTCAAACGACGGCTACAGCGTCCGTATACCGCTTGATTCGGTCTCCATTGCGGATACATATCCGTTGTGGCAGGCTGGAGTGGAGTACAGCGTTGGCGATGTCGTCAAGTATGGGGTAAACCAGTACGGCAAGCCGCAACTGTACAAGGTTCTGCAATACCACACCAGTCAAGCGGACTGGACCCCCGCCACAACGCCGACGCTTTATGGCGCTCTGGACATAGTCGCGGGCGGCTTCTTGCCGCAGGACAAGTATAGGGAACTGGCGGATCCGACGGGCTATTGGACGGCTCAAAACGGCGATTACGTTGTGCTGGGCGAAGGCGTATCGGTTGTGAACGGGATCACGGATATTACGCGGAAATATACGGACTGCTTCAAGGTGACGACCGTCAACACCGCGAATATACACCGCTTGCTGCCGCATCTGAGAATCGAGGGAAAGTAACATGTCAAGCGTTGTGATACGTTTTCACGTAATTAACACCCCCCGGGGGGCGGTATACCACGTACCAGCGGCGGCAGGTGGAGAGATAACGGCTAAACTTGATTTTAATCCCGAGTTTGGCCAGGTCTATACAGACAGGTTAAGCAGAGCACAAATGTATGTTGATAGCGAAGTGCTGCGATTCTGCTCCGCTCGTGTCCCATTCAAAACCGGTATGCTGCAAAAATCCGGTATCCTTGGAACTGTGATCGGCAGTGGCGAGATCCAGTATGTCGCTCCATACGCAGCGCGGCAGTATTACCGTACAGCGCAAACAAGGATATATGATGCGAATCGCGGCGCGTTTTGGTTTGAGCGTGGGAAAGCTGCGGAAAAAGATCGTATACTGCGTGGCGCTATGAGAATCGCGGGAGGTGGGCAATGACCGAAACTATGCTCGGCGCTCTCTTTGAGTTCTTTGGAGTCTGCCCGCTGATTTCCGGCAATCGTTTGAACATTGATTATTTGCCAGAGGGAACCAAGCAGGCGGGCATAGAATACGCGATAGGCCTATTCCCGACAGATGAAGTGCTGCGCAGATACGTGGACGGCGGGGCGCATTGCCGCCTTCCATTTGTGCTAAGCAGCGTAAACGATTACGGCCCCGATGTTAGGCAGAATATCGAGAATTCCGGCTTCTATGATGCGTTTGCGGAATGGGTTCGCGAACAGTCTAAAAAGCGGGCGTTCCCAGCTCTCCCTAATGGGCTGACTGCACGCAGCATGCGCACGATCGGCCCGGGCTATCTATTCCAGCCGGACGCTGACGCAGGAAAATACCAAATACAATGCGAAATCGAATACTACAGAAAAGGGGACAGATAACATGACAGTAGCCGAATTAATGACCGGCAAAACACCGAATCCGGCGTTTGAAGGGTTTGCCACTGCTGATGATATGGTGTTAGCCATTGATTTCACCGGGGAGGCAACAAATGTAAATGACTACCTTGTCGCGCAGATCGGCATCACAGAGGCATCCGGTACGCTGAACGCGCAGACACAGACCAGTCAATACCTGCGCACGGGCGAGGTGACGACCAAAACGGGCACTTCGCGCGAGTTCACGATCAGTGGTGATCGGTATGTGGGTGACGGTTTCCAAGACGCTCTGCTCAGCCACAAACTCAAATACGGCACCGGGCAGGCGGTTGTTAAGCCGTACGCCTATTTCAACCTGCTCACCGGCAAAGGGGAAAAGGGCAACGGCTCCATCGTCGTGGGTGACGACCTGGGCGGCGCCGCCGGTTCCAACGCCGGTCTGACCGCGACGCTTACCTCCACGGTCAAGCCGGATGAGTACACCTACGCGCCGAAAACGCCGTAAAAATTCATGAAGCAATCGCAGGGCGGGGTTACCCCGCCCTTGTTATTGGAGGCCACTATGCTGAAAGTTTTTGATCTTGAATTGGACTTCGACATCACATCACCGGCAGACGTTATGCGGTATAAGACCGCCGGTGAGGTGATGGAAGCGGCTGCCGATTCTATAACTCTCCCCACGGTTCCCGAGGATGATCCCGAATTCATCAATCAGTATTACGCGATGCTCAATGATGAGCTGCGTCTGTTCGGGGATTTCATTGATGAGGTTTTCGGCGACGGCATTGCGAATAGGCTGCTCGGCAGAAATCCCAGCCTTAACCGTGTCGCCGACATTAATGATGCGCTGGGCGCGGCCATGGAGACGCAGGGGCGTGAATACGGGGCCAAGGTGCAGAAATATACACCGAATCGCGCAACGCGGCGCAAAAAGCCATGAACATCCTCCTCTTGAACGGTCTGCCGGAGGAATATGATGGGGCCGCGCTTTCTGCTGATTTTCGCAATATGATTCAAGTCGAGCAGGTGATGCGCGATGATGATTTAACAGACACGCAGAAAATGATCGCCTCGCTGAATCTGCTGTACCCCGAAATTCCGGCGGACGCCGAAAAGGCGGTTAAGGGCTTGATATGGTTCTTCACGCGCGGGAAAGATGACGCGGAGGAAGATTCCAAAAACGGGAATAGCGCATCAAAATCATTTGATTTTGACCAGGACGCGGAGAAAATATTTGCTGCGTTTTATGCTACTTATGGGATTAGCCTGTCGACGATAGACTATCTGCACTGGTGGGAATTCATGGCCTTGTTAGAGGGTCTGCCCGAAAAAACGCTTATCAAGCGTGTAATGTATTGGCGCACAGCGGATTTATCAAAGCTGCACAAAGAGGAGCGAAAGCATGTGCAGGCCATGCGCAGACTGTTCGCTCTCAAGCAGGCGAGTAAGAAGCTTGGCAGCATTGAGGAGGTCAACAAGCGGACATTGGATCGCGTGGCGGACAGATTTGCGGCTGCGCAACGGGCATTGAAGAATAAAAAGTAATCGGGAAGGGGGCCACAGATGGCGTATGACGGCACTCTAAAATTTGATACCTCTATGGACGCCTCCGGCTTCCAGAAAGGCGCGGACGGCCTCGGTGGTATCGTTAAGGGCCTTGGCGTATTTAAGATACTCGAGAAGGGATTTCAAGCCGTTGCAGCTTCAATCGGCTCTGCTGTGCAGCGGTATGACGCGCTGAATAAGTTTCCTAAAGTGCTTGAGCAAATGGGCTTCTCCGCTAATCAAGCGCAATCTGCAACGAATAAACTTTCCGATGGCATACAGGGTCTCCCCACAACACTGGACGCCGTTATAAGCACTGCGCAGCGGTTAACGGTACTGACAGGCAATCTCGAGAAATCAACTGATACAACTCTCGCTTTGAATAATGCGTTTTTGGCCAGTGGAGCAAGCGCAGGGGACGCAGAGCGTGGGTTAGAGCAATATATTTCAATGCTCAGCAGCGGGACAGTCACGATCCAAAGGTGGAGAACGTTGCAGGAGACGATGGGCTATTCCTTGCAAAAGGTCGCGGAGGCGTTTGGATATGCCGGTGACTCCGCCCAAAACGATCTATATGCGGCGCTGCAATCTGGAAAGATCACCATTGACCAGTTCAATTCAAAAATCATTGAACTAAATAACGCCGTCGGTGGATTTGCAGAACTTGCAAAAACTTCCACAGGAGGTATCGGGACAGCATGGGCGAATATGAACACGGCCATCGTGCGTGGTACGGCGAGTATCATTACCTCGATTGACGCAGGGCTATCTACTACAAAGTTCCAAAGCATTGAAAATGCGATAAATAAAATGCGGGATGGAATTAATGATGCGTTAAAAATTGTCGCTGATGGGTTTGGGGTTGTCGCTAAAAATGCGGATTGGCTTGTCCCATCCTTAGCAGCTGTGGGTGTTGTTGTAGGCGCGTGGAAAATAGGCTCTATACTTAGCACGATTTCAACGGGTTTTAAAGCCGCTTCAACTGTCGCCGCTTCGTACGGCAGTATTATGCGGATGGTTGCCGCGGCAGATGGGGATGCCGCAAAAATAAAAACCTTAATGGCCGTGGCTATGCGAAATGAAACGACAGCCGAGATCATAAGGACTCAAGCAAAAGCTGCCGGAATGACGGTTGATAAGGCTGGCAATCTGATTACAAAAGAAGGTGTAGCGGCCACCGCCGCAGAAACAGCCACAGTTCTGACCAATACGGGGGCTCTAACTGCAAAGCAAGTCATCGTGGGCGTTTTAACAGGCCAGATTAGCTTCGCGACGGCCGCACAGTGGGCGTGGAATGCCGCGATGGTAGCGAATCCGATTGGTATTATTTTAGTTGCCGTAGTGGCTTTAATCGCGGTAATCGCATTACTCGTAATTAAACTTAATGAGCAAACGGAAGAAGAAAAGAAATTAGCGGAAGAAACAGAAAAACTTGCGAAAGCGCATGATGAGTTAATTTCCTCAATCGAAGCAAGCAAGGCGGCTTACGATTCTAATGTTAAAAGCATAGAAGCTAACGCAGGCGCGGCACAGGTGTTTGTAGATAAAATCAGAGCGTTGATCACCATTGAAAATAGAGATGAGAAGCAAAAAATTGCACTTTCGGAAGCTGTAAAAGGGCTCAATAAGCTTGTTGAGAATTCCGGTATCGCATACAACGCGTTAACGGATACGCTTACCGGAAACATTAGCGCTGTGGATGACAGGATTGCTGCCATAAAAAGGGAAGCCCGTGCGGAAGCCGCAAGAGAAAGAATGATCGAGCTCGCGAGGGAGCAAATTCAGCTCGATATACAACGCGCAGAGGAAGCGGAAAATTCTGCTAAAAGAATTGCGGCGGCAGAAGAAAAACTCGCGGAAGCGCGGGCGGCAAATGAGCAAAATTCCCAGACTGGCTGGGCGCTATTGGCGCACGCAGAAAATAAATTGCTAAAAGTTCAGAACGAAATAAAAAAAAGCACAAAAGAGCTGGATGATGCGTATGCCGATCTCGGAAATCAAATGGACTTCCTAACCGGCTATGTCATTGACGAAACGATTGCGCAAAAAGAATTAGGGGATGAAGTCGAAAAAACATCAGCCAAATACGAAGCAGCTGCCGAAAAACAGACCTTACTTGCAGAGGCGAAAGCCGCGGCAGAAAAGAAATACGCCGAGGAAATGCTTATCGCGGCGTCCATCGTCAATATGACGATGGACGAGTTTGAGAATGCCGTAAAGCGCAACCAGAAAACAGTCGATGAATATTATGCCGCCGCAACTAACGCGTTTTCTAAACTTGGGAAAGACGTAAAGTACAACATGAAGGGTGTAATCGAAAATATAAATGACGGCGCGAAAAGGACTGTAGAATTTGGAAGCAGAATACAAGAGCTTGAAGGCAAAGTTCCCGAGAACTTCATCAATAAGCTGAAAGATATGGGTATATATTCTGCGGACGCGCGCGGGATGCTTGCGATGCTGGCAAATGCCACTCCCACAGAGTTAGCGAAGTTTAACGAAGCACTTGCCGACAGTGAAACAGCAATTGATGGTTTATTCGCGATGTTTTCTGATCCGGCAAACGCAAACCTCGGGTCTGATATGATGAATGAAATAGCCGCAGGAATTACCGGAAATCCGGCAATTGATACGGCCTTGATAGAAGCCGTCAAAACGGCCAAGGAAAGAGCGTTGCCGGAGGCCCTTAGTGTAAGTGCTGATCTTGGCGCCGCAGTTGACGAGGGCACCGCCTTTGGAATAGAAAACAATGCGCATCTGATTTCCGAAGCATATGAGAAAATTTTAGGGATATGTAATGACGCCGGGAAAAAAGGCGCGCAGAAAAATGCCGAGGGGTATTCCGCGGGCATTCCTGCCGCGGCCAAGCAGGTTAAGGCAGATTCCACAACCATAGGAAATAACGCGGCGGACGGCTTAGGCAGCGCTTTGGATAAGCGAAAGCCAGAACTGCTTGCGAAAGCCAAGTCAATCGCCTCCGGTATTGCGGGCGCAATGAGAAACGCCTTGCAGATTTCTTCCCCCTCTCGCGTCCTAATGCGCATATTTGAGTGGGCTATGATGGGGCCTTACGTAGCAATGCAGGATATGTCCGGCAAGCTGTACAGGAAAGCTGAGGACATTGCAGAGGGGATTGCGGAACATCTGTCCATAACGCCGGATATTGCGAGTAATTTGACTGCGAAACTCAGAGCAGTTGTAGAAATTGATCCTTTCGGCGCGCGCGCACATGCGCCTGTCGCGGCCATGGCCGGCGCGGGCGGAGTGACCTATGTCACGAATCTATATCAGACAAACAATTCGCCTGTACCCCTGTCTCCCGCAGAACTGACCCGTGAGGGGCAGGATATGCTGGATCGCTCGCACTGGCAACTGCCATAGGAGGTCGCCATGAACGAACAAACAAGATTCAGCTATGAAACCGCCTACGGTAGATTGGATTTTGCGCCGGATAGCCCGTTTTGGATTTCCGATATTGATGGGATCAGCAGTGTGGATATATCTGTTTTCGATACACAAAGCAGCGGGCAAATCGGATCAAGCATAACCGGCCAGAGCGTGAAGCCGCGGCTTATACCAATTTCCGGTTCCATATTTGATCCCGTGATTGAAAATCGCGAAATACTGATCTCCGCGATTCCTCCAGAAATACCCGCTATTTTCACGGTATACCAAAACGGGAAAGCATGGTATTTGGACGTTGTACCGGAGAAAACACCGGACATCCTTCCCGGAAACGGCGTACAGTTTTTCCAGTGCAGGCTGAAAGCCGCTTATCCTTATTTTCGATCTGTTGAGAAAAGTCATCAGCTTCTTTTCGGTCTCAAGGCTCTGTTTGAGTTTCCGTTCTATACGGGCGGCGAATGGTATATAAGTCAGCTTATCAGCGGATTCGCTTATGTGCAGAATGATAACAACGTCGAGATACCGTTCAGAGTGGAGTTTACGGCCCGCGGTGAAACATCGAATCCGCAACTGTATAACGTTGATACCGGAAAAAGGCTGGCCATTCGGAAATCAGCTATAGAACCATATGTTATGGTTGCAGGCGAGAGGATCATCATCTCCACAATATTCGGCGAGCGTGGCGTTATGATCATATCGCCGGAAGGAATCATTACTAACGGGTTTAAGTATTTGGCGCTTGACAGTAATCTGACTATGCAAGTAAAGCCGGGTATAAACACATTTCAGGTCAGTGCTTCTGAGAATGATTTCAATCTCGACGCGCGCATCGATATACCGGTGGGGGTGCGATCCGGTGTTTGATATTTACGTATTCGATATTGCCCGTGAACCACTCGGCTTGCTGGAACACATAGATTCCATCCAATGGCTGGAAAATTATCAGAGCGCCGGTGAAGTGAAAATAGTCGCGCGACCAACGGGAAAGAACCTCGTTATGTTAGCGGATGGACATCGACTGTTTAAAACTACCGGAGACACAGCAGCACGCGTTTGCGAAACAGAAACGAATAGAACAAAAGAAGGGCCACGCATAACCGCGCGGGCGCAAATCACATCTATCCTACTCTCGGATCGCGTAGTTATGGCCACAGAAAACATAACGGACGCCGAGCAGGGTATGTATACGGCCTATGAGAACAATCGCAGGGGCTTGCCGGTGGAAATAGCCCCCGTCGATGGATACGGGCGCGCCGCGGTCATGGAGCGAACATGGGGCGATGTGCTCGGGTTGTGGGAAACTGTTGCTGGCGCGTCCGGCTTAGGTTTTAAGGTGCTATTCGACCCCGAAACGGGAATCGAAACGTCAAAGGTGTATTGCGGCATTGACCGATCCATTCACGGCAGCAATGACTATATCGGTTACTTCGGGACGGATATTGGGAATGTGGAGAATCCCGAAATCGTGTCCGGCTCGTCCAATTACAAGAATGTAGCTGTCGTTGCGGGCGGCGGCGATGGCGCGGATAGATATGTTCGCGTTGTTTCGCTCGGACCCGTCACGGGAGAAAACCGCAGGGAGCTCTTTGTTGACGCGCGCGATTTGCAGCGCACATATCAAGTAGCAACCGACACGGGTACGGTTGACGAAAATGGGAACCCGATCATCGACTACGAAACAAAGACCTATACGAATCAAGAATACGATGATCTGTTGGATGGCCGCGGATTTGCGAAGCTGGCGGAGCATATGCAAAATCTGTCTATAAAATGTAACATTCTGCAAAATGAAATTCGGTATGGCGTGGATTACTTTTTAGGTGACAGGATGCCCGTTCGACTTGTGGAGTTCGGAATTACCGTATCCGCTGTCGTGTCATCCGCTCTGCATATACAGGAGAAAAGCGGCGAGACAATAAAAATTACCCTAAGCGATTTTAAGATAATGGAGGTTTGAAAATGGCAGGTATTTGTTTTCCTCTCGATCTCACAAAATATGACGCAAAAGCGCTTGGCGCTTGGCTTTGTACGCGAACGCGGGGCGTATTCAGTGCAGATACTGATTTCAAAATTACGGCGGCTGGCGGCATGACAATCACGGTTGACGCTGGAATTGCGTGGATGATGAAAGAACAGTTTTGGGGTACGGTTGTATGCGAACCCAACCTGCAATCGTTTGTCCTCGATGTTGCGGATGGCACGTTGAACCGCTTTGATGCTGTGTGCCTGCGCATTGATAAATATACGAACGACTATGAAACAATTATTAAGAGCGGCGGCCTAAGCAATAGCCCTGAAATACCGATGCCGATACAAGATGACCCGTATTTTGAAGAAATTATCGTTGGCGCTGTACTCATTGAAGCGGGAACGATGACGGTTACGCAGGATAAGGTATTCGATACGCGGTTAGATGAAACGCGGTGCGGCGTAATGCGGGATGGCGTTACGGGGATTCCTACACAAGGGCTACACGATTCTTGGAATGCGTGGTTTACAAGCATCAAAGAGATAGTAGATGACGCTATCAATGCGGCATATGACGCCGCAGACGCGGCAAACAGCAACGACCTGGTTGTGCACAACGCAGACCCGACCGCACATCCCGACATACGGCTGCAGATTGCGTATTTGGAGGGCATGAACAGTTATCTAAGTGCGCGAATAGCACTGCTTGAAGCAACCATTTCAAGCGGCGGCAATGCGTTTGTTGCAGACCTAATAGGCCTTACAAACGTAAATATTGATGACGGAACATGGATAATTGGCGCATTAAGCGCGCAGGGATAGGAGGAAAAAATGGCACAATCAATCGGTAATCTGCCTATTGGCGCAAAAGTTAAAGACACAAATACGAAATTCCTTGGCGCGACTATCGAGTGGAGTATAGCGGCTAAAAACCACGCCGGATATCCGAACAACTCCGTCACTCTCTTGGCGGAGAAAGGGCTACGGGCGCAGGCGTATGACGCCGCCGAGCCGACAAACCCCGTATCGGCCTACCAAACGGACGGCAACGCTATCTATTCGCTATCGAATATACACCAGTGGTTGAATAAAAACGGAAGCCCTTGGTTTGTCAATCAACACACCTTTGACGCGCCTCCCAACAAAACAAACCCGTATGACAATATCGCAGGGTTCCCGTCGAATTTCTCCCCGCAGTTGCGCGCGGCGTTAATGCCCACAACGCTCAATGTATACGTTGCCGGTTCCACGCTGGGAAACATAATCGCGAGCGTGTTTTTGCCGAGCATCATTGAAGTTGGCGTCCCAATCAGCGCCAATCAAGAAACGGGCGCACAATACCCTATATTCGCCAATGACGTCTCACGGCTGTGTTATCCTACCGCGCAAGCCGTAAGTGCAAATCAGCACACCTCCGGTCCTACCTCCACATCAGTCGCGCACCAATGGATGCTGCGATCGATTCGCGGCACCGCATCTACATACGTTATATCAAAAAACGGCACACGCGACCAATACACGGGCAGCCAGGCGAACCAAATGTTTCGGCCCGGTATCAATATTCCGCTGACAACACTTGTGAGCGACACGCCCGACACTAACGGCTATTACACCATCGTTTGGAACTCCGCACCCACCACGCCGCCAAGCATAAACGTGCCGACAAACCTAATATCGGGGCAAAGCGTGCTAATTAGCTGGGGCGAGAGCACCGACCCGGACGGGGACACGCCAATAAGCTATTGGCTTGAATATTCTATCAACGGCGGTAGCTTTGCGAGTTTATTCAACGGTATGGACACATCTTACACTCACTTAATAGGTGCATGGAGTACCGTTCAATACCGTGTTATGGCGGTGGATTCGTTTGGCAATCAAAGCAGTTGGCTGGCGAGCCCCGTGCGCACGGTATCGAACAATAACCCGCCAACGATAAGTGGGAGTGATTCCGATTTGGGCGTGAAAACAGCGCCATTCTCGCAGACGTTTTCGGTTAATGATGTGAACGCAGGCGATACATTGACGGTTACAACGCAGCTAAACAGTATGATATTGCAGACGATACCGAACGCGATACGAAATAATGTATACAGCATAGACTTGACACCGATACAGTTTTATTCCCTTGCGAGCGGCGAACACACGCTAAAAATCACAGTATCAGACGGCGCAGCGACTGCAACACGCACATACACATTCACGCGCAATGTTCAATCTATACGGTTCAGCATATCCGAAGATACCGGCCTAAACAGAGCCGAAACGGTCCAGATAATGCTGGATACAACCGCTTCTAATGTCCTTATTGAAGCACGTAACAACGGCGCAGACCCCGCAGCCGTTTGGGAAACGGTAACAAACGGAGTTGCACACACGTTTGTCAACACGGAAAACGCCGCTATGAACTGGCGGCTTGACGTTCGAGTGACGGTAACGCCGCCAATCGGGCAGACAGTAACCGTAACAGGCATGAGCGGAATATACACCTTTGAATATACGGCGAACATTCCGACAAATACGCAGTATGTCACGGCCTATACGAACCTAACCCCCTCGGACGGATACTCCATCGAACCGGACAGCGCAATCGAGCTTGCCGTATCGAACTTCGGACGCGAATCTATAAACGCCGCCGCATATAGTTCCAGACACGCTATATTCTTGTACAGTTGGGCGATAAAATGCCCTCCGTGGTTGCAGATTCGGTCATTAAGCGGCTACGATACTTACACGCTTGGCGTTTTGTTTGGGGAATTCACGCAAACTGAACTTGACAATATGGAAAGCGAAGCCGACGCCTCGCAGAATTGGGAGCACTTTACCATCACATTTGACGGCGAGACTGTACGATTGACGGGCCGGAATAGCCTATCGTTTGTTCTGTTAGGCATGCACGGCGGTGGAAACGGGATAGATGCTGCATGCTATCTGTACAACCCAAAGACCTTTACGACGCCCGCCGAAATCGACTTTATGGAACTGGTAAAAATTTATGTCGGATAAGATATTGACGGGGAGCGCGGAGTTTTGGCCCGAACACGCAAAGGATACGGACTATATCATTTTCCGTGAACAGGACGAGGTTTTTCGCCACGAACGAGATCATACCGCAAGAGTATGCAATTTCTGCTATCGGGCAGGTCTAACGAAAGAGGAGTATTTCGACTGGCACACCCGCTCGAACAACTGGTACCTGAATTTCGCGCCGCTCATAACGGCAGGATTCCTGGAGCGCATGGGGATAGATATATTCGGAGAGGACAAGGACGCCGTCTATGCGATATTCCGCAAGGTTTTCGACTTCGTATACCGAAACCTCCCGCCCGAGCGCTGGAACAAATATGTGTACAGGGTGTATATCTACACTTGCTTTATGCGAAACGGCAAGCTGACTCTCACAAAGAAGCAGTTTGCCGCCGCGTTGGGGTTCAAGCAGCGGAAGATGACGGATGCGGAAATCATCAAGGGAATGTATTCGTTCTTTGGTGCAGTATCATAAGGAGGACAACATGGCTAAAATCGGACACGCCGTTTGTGACGAAAACGGACTGGCGCAGGGCGGGAAGCCCGGCAACCAAACGGGCCGGGAACTGCGCATTGCTGACTATTACACGAACACTAAGGGCTGGAACCTGATACGCGCAAAATCAGATGCGGTTGCTGTGCTATTGGCAAACGCCATGAAAGCCGCTTGTGGAAACTTGAATATCGGCTATTCGCAGTCCGATAGGGGCAGCTTGCAGGTCGAGGCAAAGAAGGTCAATTACGATCTTGCAGCTATTAAAACGCCGTGCAACTGCGACTGCTCGTCGTTGGTGCGTTGCTGCTGCTTTGCGGCCGGTCTTGCGCCGGGGTTGTTCAGCACGGCCAATCAAGTTAAGGTGCTGCTCGATACTGGCGCATTTGACTTGATAGCCGAACCGTGGGGCGAGAAGGATTTGCGCGTGGGCGATATCCTTGTCACTAAGACTAAGGGCCATACCGCCATCGTTGTAAGCGGCTCTGCGCCCACCGCGCCGCCACCGCCCACACCGGTAACACCACCCGCGCCCGGCACGATCGTCCTTACCAGACTGCTCAAATACGGCGTAAGCGGCGCAGACGTCATCGCGGTTAAGCGTCTGCTTATGGCAAAAGGCTTCGGTCTTAACCTTGCGACAGACGCGTACGGCAACCCGACCAACCCCAACTACGCAGGCGACACCCGCGACGCCGTGTGTCAGTTCCAAGCGCGTGTCCATCTCAAGCAGGACGGCATAGTCGGGCGAGATACCATAACCGCCCTGGGCGGGGATTGGGGGGGAAAATGAGTATGCTTATAACAGGCGAAATCATTGCACTTACCCTTTCGGCGCTGGCTGTTCTGTTTTCTATCATTACATTTGTGCGGACGAATAAAAAGGACACGAAATCCGACGGTGCTCATAGCGCGACTATCATAGCTAAGATAGATTTTGTCAGCACGAAGATTGGCGAAATGCAGGACACTCTCAAAGAGATAGAGGGGCGGGAAAGAAGGGACGCCGACCGCTTGACTGCGGCTGAAACAAAAATCCGCTCGATATTTTTCCGGCTAAACGCGCTTGACAAAAAGGGAGAAGCATAGTCATGCTCGTCATCGTCGCCATACTCGGCGCCCTGTTCGGCGTGGCATTAGCGCTGACGATCTGGGCTATCACCCGCAAGCGCGGCAAGCCCGAGTTCTCCAAGATTCTGGCGACTTGGGCTGTGGTTATCGCCACGCTGTCCGTAGTCGCGTCATATGTGTTGGCAGCGTTCGGGCTTGACCCAATACAGGACTTAACGCTCGGCATCTTCTCGGTCTGCGTTGGCGACCTTGTAGGATATTCGGCCAAGTCACTCATGGAGAAAATGAGCCGCAACAAGCACGGCCTGGACGCCGGCGGGCGGCCATACGGGGACGATAACGGCGAGTAGAGATATATATACGTCACCCTGCCCGCGCAACGAAAATTTGACCTGTTGCAACACGCGACAGGTACTAAAACAAAAGGAGAAGCACAAATGAAAATCAACTGGAAGTCCAAATTGGCAAGCCGCAAGTTCTGGGCCGCGGTGGCCGCATGGATCACGTCCGTCCTAACCGCGTTTGGCGTGACGGACAACATCATCGCCCGCGTATCGCTTATCGTGGCAGGCATCGGCGCGCTGGCCATCTACATGCTTGCCGAAGCGCTTACGGATAAGGCGCGTACGAATGGCACACAAACATCTTTCGGTGTTTGGAATGCGCAGGTTGGAGAGCAACCGTCCGAAGAATAAATAATACCCCTTATGCCCCCGGCGCAAAAACGCCGGGGGCATTTATCTATATAAATGGCTTTTTATTTGACATCGTTATGAAATTTTCAAGGTGCTACCATGAATGATAGCAAAAGGTATCTGCTTTATCAATATGGTTTGCCAATTTATATTCACTACGTTTTTGGATGCGGGAAATCAAGATAACGGGTTTGTATAGTGGGTTGCTAATCTATGCGATAATAGCAAAAAATGCAGTATTTACTGCATTTTTCGTTGGTCTGGGTGACAGGAATTGAACCTGCGACCTCTTGAACCCCATTCAAGCACGCTACCAAACTGCGCTACACCCAGATTCTTTTGACCACGCACAGTTTAGCACTTGGGAGCGCGATTGTCAAATGAATATTTGGTAAAACGCGCGGGTTCTTACTCTTGAAAAAATTTGCGGTATGCATTATAATATATGTATGTTTGATAATTTGATTTATTTTTTCAATAACCCGATAGAACTCCTGTACTATCTCCCCGTGCTGCTCTTTTCGTTCGCATTGCACGAGTGGGGGCATGCCTTTGCTGCCCACAAGAACGGGGACGACACCGCGAAGATGCTGGGGCGGCTCACGCTCAATCCCTTCGCACACGTCGATATCGTTGGGTTGATCTTTCTGCTGGTCTGCGGTTTTGGCTGGGGTAAACCCGTGCCTATCAATCCGCGCAATTTCAAGAATTATAAAAAGGGTATGCTCTGGGTGTCCTTTGCGGGTGTGCTCTGCAATTTGGCGCTGATGGTCGCTGCCGTTCTACTGTTTGCAGGCGTCTTGCTTTTCGCGCCGAACCTCATCCATAACGAACCGCTAAAGAGCATCTTTGGCTATTTGGTCGGTATCAACCTTGCGCTCTTTATTTTCAATCTGCTCCCCATCCCGCCCTTGGATGGCTCTAAAATTGTTGAAACCCTCTTTGCGAGATGGTTGCCCCAAGGTTACCGCAATTTTATGAATCGCTATGGGCGTTTTGTCATGTTTGGTGTACTCTTTCTCTTAATCCAACTTGGTGTATTTACTTTCATTTTCGATTTTGCAAGCGATGTCGTTTTCGGCAGCATAGAGCTTCTTTTAAAAGCAATGCTGGGCATCTGACCCCGTGACCGACGCGCTGCATATCACTATAGAGCAATTCGACGGGCCGCTGGATCTGCTTTTGCATTTGATTACACGCGCGGAACTACGCATTGAGGAGATCGCCCTTTGCGAGATCACCGGGCAATATTTGGAGTTGATGCGGCAGACCGATGCCATGGATATGGAGCAGGCGAGCGCTTTTCTCTCTGTCGCGGCGCAGTTGCTGCTGATTAAATCGCGCGCGCTGCTGCCCCGTCCGCCCGCCTTGACCGAACAGGAGGAGGATCCCGCGCAGGCGTTGCTGCGCCAATTGCGGGAATATCAGGTGATTAAGGAAGCGGCGGCGGCTTTGCAGACGGCGTGGGAAGACGCGGCGCGCGCCTATACCCGCCTGCCCGAAGACATCGCCCTGCCCCCGCAGAAATTGGAATTGGAAGACACCACTTTGCAAGCCCTGTTCGCGGCCTATCAATCCCTGCTCGGCAAACGGCAGGCGCAGGAGGAGACGGTGCAAAACATCGTCCGCCGCGTGAAGCCCGACGCGTTTACGATACGGAACCGCGCCGCGCATATCCTGCGCTGCCTGGCGGATAAGAAGAGCGTCCGATTTGAGACCCTCTTTTCCGAGGACGCGCCGCGCATGGAGATCGTCGTCACCTTCCTCGCCATACTTGAAATGCTCAGCCGCAACGAACTGCGTCTCACGCAGGCGGCCCCCTTTGCGCCCATCTTCCTGCGGCGCAGCGCCAATGCACAGACCACCGACCACGCCTATATGGATGAAACGGATGATGCCTATGATTGAGAACAGACCCGAATATGCCGTGATTGAATGCCTGCTCTTTGTGGCGGGCGATCCCGTGCCGCTCATTGAGCTGGCGCGGGTGCTTGCGCTTTCCCTGCCGCAGACCCAGGAGCTGCTGGCCGAAATGGAGACCGCCTATCGCGCCGATGGGCGGGGCATACTGCCGCTGGTGACGGACGCGACCGCCCAACTGATTTCCAACCGCGATTTCGCGGCGCAGGTGGAGGAATTATTGCAGCCGAACCGGGAGAAGACGGCCAGCCAGTCGCTGATGGAGACCCTCAGCATCGTCGCCTACCGCCAGCCCGTGACGCGGCTCGAGGTGGAGAGCATACGCGGCGTGCGCTCGGAATATGCCATCGCCCAACTGCAGAAGATGGGGCTTATTGACGAGGTGGGGCGTAAGGAAGCCCTGGGCCGCCCCATCCTGTATGGAACCACGGAATCGTTCCTCCGCAAGTTCCGCCTGCACAATCTCAGTGAACTGCCGGATTATGCACGTTTTGCTGTACCGTTGGCGGCGGAGGAAGAGTTTTCGGTGGTTTGATGGGTATGGGCAATGGGCAGCGCGCAGCGCGCAATGTTCAATGATGAGAAGGACTGGTGAATCATATGTCAAAATGCAAATTTATATTATTTTCAACATTTTGGGTAGTAATACTATTCTGTGCATGCCGGAGCAATCCTCCTTCAACCAATGATTTGACTATTCATGGTGATGCAACACATACCCCCACGCCAAGCGCCACACCCATATCAACGCCCAAGCCCACCCCAACGGCAACACCCATTCCAACGCCCGAACCAACGCCCACGCCCCAAGAAGAAACAGAGCCAATGGATATTGCGCTACAGGTCGATACAGCGCCTGTTGAATCGCTGCAAGAAAGCTATCCTTTAAGCGAGTTGGAGGAATTCTTCATCTCAGTCTATTCCTACGATGCAGGTATGTTGCGGTATGATGATGAAAAAACTATACGATATCCAGGTGCAAAGCAAAGATTCCCCGCGTCATTATTGCGCTGCTATGATTCCGAAAATGAGAGGTGTTATTCCATATATCGCGTTGCGGAAGGCGGATACTTCTATGTATTTTGGAGTTGGTGGGGCGATATTTTTGAAACAAGATATAACTTATATATCCCACGGTTGTACGCTCCGGAAGAGTTTGCGGAAATCAAGATAGGTGATTCCTTTGCCGATGTGCAGAAAATCGCTCCGGAACTCAGGGAAGGTGTAAGTTCGTCATACTCCAGCCTATATGTGCTTCTCTCTTCTGAAAAAGTGCTGGAGTTTGTGAGTCGGGAATATGACAAAACGAAAGAAGGAAGCTACAGAGATATTATCACAGAAATCAATGAAGTGCCCATACCCCGTGGCATTGATTTGTTCGACATTGCAAAAGAAGACTTTCCGAGCTGAAGACGGGACATATCACGACAGCAGGCATCTCTACATACATTGCGCACTGCACATTGCACTTGTAATATGAATATTTCAATATAATATTTGCGGAATTTATGTGAATAGTATAGAATGCGTCTATAAACCTTAGAGGAGTAGACAAATGAACTTTGAAAATATTTGGATCGATTGGGAGGACGCCGGAGATTTTTCCGGCGTGTTTTCGGTGAGCGATGCGCGAGGTGTGCTGTTTGAAAAATGTGGCGGGTTCCGTAACCGGAGCGAACAGCTTTTGAACAATCGGGATACCGCGTTTGGCATCGCTTCGGGTACCAAGCTCTTTACTGGTTTGGCAGTCTGTAAACTGATAGACGAAGGCAAGCTCTCGCTCAACGCCAAGCTCTGCGACATATTGCCGCATGATTTGGGACAGATAGACCCGCGCGTTACGGTCTTTCATCTCTTGACGCACAGCTCGGGCGTCGGGGATTATATTGATGAAGAAGGCGAGGACAGTTTGGAGCAATTGGAGGAACTGTATCGTAAATATCCCGTATATCTGTGGGACAGGCTCGATTACTATCTGCCGATGATCACGCCGCTGGCGCCGAAATTTCAGCCGGGCGAGCGCTTCGGGTATTCCAACGCGGGCTTTGTTTTGCTGGGTTTGGTGGTTGAAGCGGTCAGCGGGCTTTCGTATCAGCAATACGTAACGGACGCCATTATCACGCCCTGCAAGCTGAAGCATACGGGCTATTATCGCATGGACGCGCTGCCCTATAACACGGCGTTGGGGTATATGGACGATGGAGATACAGGCGAATGGCGCGCGAATATATTCAGCATGCCGATTATCGGCGGCGCGGACGGCGGTATCTTTACCTGTGCGGAAGATTTGGACAAGTTATGGCGCGCCGTGTTCCGCGGCGAAATTCTCGGCGAGGGGATGCTGCAGGCGTTTCTGCAAGCGCAGATTATCAGAGACGACTGCGAGAGCTATGGGTTGGGCGTATACCGTTTTCAGCGCGAAGGGCAATTGGCCTATTACGCCGTGGGCGGCGACTTCGGCGTGGAATTCTTCACGGTCTACTTCCTGGAGCAGGGTATTGTGGCTTCCGCGCTCGGCAACTCCGAGGTCAATGCGTATTCGCTATTGGAAGGACTGCTTTACAGTAAGAGAGAGGAACTGAATGAATCTAAACAAATCGATTGAATTTCTGTTGGAAAACGCCGGGGCGGTTATACAATACCGCCTGCGCAAAGAAATTTTGCATAACCTTTCCAAAACAGAGGAAGAAAATCTGCTGGAACAGATCTATCAAACACCGTATTTCCGGCTCGTGCAAAGCTATGTTAAGCCGAATGGCTATATCGGCAGCGGGATGCATAGCTTTAATAATTGGCGCGGTGTGCGCTTGCATGAAACTCCATTACAGGATGGAGAAACTGCGGCGCGACTGCTGTCGTATTACGCTATACCGAAAGTCAATCCGATTGTAGCGAATTTTATTGCGGCGATGCGAAATGAAGAAACGTTGCGCCATGAATTTTCCTATATTCCGCCGGAGATCGTGCGATATGAAGACAGATTATTAGGCATGAGCAGCGGCTTCTGTTTGATGATACTGCTGTGCGCGATGCAAGCCATGCTCAGTTATGGCGACGACCGGGAAATGGACGAGGTTTGCAAAGTTTCGTTTGAAGCGTTCAAGAGCATTTTACAGCTTCATTCATTTTCGGATATAACGAAAACCCCGAAAGGCAAATCGAAATATGACTATCCATATGTTGAAGAAGACACGTATTGCCCTTCTATATATCACTTAGCCATTCTCGCTTATACAAATAATTGGCGAACAGCCGAAAGCGTGCAATTATTGGCGGATGCACTCAACCACCGCAACGCCATACTTCCTGAAAACAATGATATGCGTGTTAAAATCAGGAGCAATTATTATTCGGTAGGTTTGTTGCACAGACCGATTCACCCGTTCCGTGCAGATACAATTCACTCAATATTATACCGCCGTGCTCTAACCGAAATCGCTATGCTTGGTGTCGGCGAGCGTGTCGAGGTGATCCGCGAATCTGTAGCCAATTTGCGGGAGGCCATCGGTAGTGATGGCATTTTGCGAATGCGTTTTGACTTGTCCCACAATAAGCGATATTCGCCAAAGGCCATCGACTATCCGACGCCATACGTTGACGTGCGCTTGGAACCCGATTATTCGCGCAAATATGCGCTCGAATGTGATTTGACATTTTGGGCGGTGCAATTTCTGTATCTTGTGCAAGGAAAAATCTGATTCACACATAACGGCCCAACTGCTTCAAAACCCCCTTCTCCAGACGCGATACCTGGGCCTGCGAAATGCCTATCTCCTCGCTGACCTCCATCTGCGTCTTGCCGAGGAAATAGCGCATACGCAGGATTTTCTGTTCGCGCTCGGTCAATTTGGAGATGCCCTCCTTGAGCGAGAGCGCGTCCACCCAATTGTCTTCCGAGATGCGCGCGTCCTTCACCTGATCGATGATATACACCGCGTCCCCGTCCTCGTGGAAGACCGGCTCATAGAGGGATACGGGGTCGCTGATGGCGTCCAATGCGAAGACGACCTCCTCCTCCCGAATCTGCAGTTCCCGCGCAATGTCGCCGATCGTCGGCTCCGCGCCGCGCTCGTCTAACAGGCGGTTCTTCACCTGCATGGCCTTATAGGCCGTGTCACGCAGGGAGCGGGAGACGCGCACCGCCGTATAGTCGCGCAGGTGACGCCGTATCTCGCCGATGATCATGGGGACGGCATAGGTGGAGAATTTGACTTCGTGCTTCATATCGAAGTTTTCCATCGCCTTGATGAGCCCGATGCAACCGACCTGAAAGAGATCGTCCGCGCTCTCGCCGCGCCCGGCGAAGCGCTGCACTACGGAGAGCACCAAGCGCAGGTTGCAGCGCAGGAATTCCTCCCGCGCCGATTCGTTGCCCGTCTTGACCTCTTTCAGCAATTCCAGCATCTCGCGGCTGTTTTTGGTGGGCAGTTTGCCCGTGTCCACGCCGCAAATCTCTACTTTGTGTATCATATGGCTTAGCTTTGCCGCGGGAGGGGTGCTTTAATCGGGTTCGACAATAGGCGTGCGAAAAGACGGATTTTCTTTCCCGTATTGCCTGAAGGAGAAAACGTTTAATCAATCTCATGCAAAGCTATTGACAGGCAAGTAAAAGCGTGGTATATCCTTTGTAAAGTGTAATTTACGGGGTGATATGCGTATGGCTTTTATCGGCGTGGAATTTGGCAGTACCAGAATCAAGGCGCTGCGCGTGGACGCGGGGGGGCGGGTTTTGGCCTCTGGGACACACGACTGGGAGAACCGCTTGGAGGACGGGGTTTGGACCTATGGTTTGGACACCGTTTGGGCGGGGCTCAGGAATGTGTTTGCACAGCTCGGGGCCGCCCTGCCCTTCGATGGGGTGGAGGGCGTGGGCGTTTCGGCGATGATGCACGGCTATCTTGCGTTTGACGCGGAGGGCGAGCTGCTCGTGCCGTTTCGAACCTGGCGCAATACGACAACGGGAGCGGCGGCGGCGGCGCTGACCGAACTGTTCGATTTCAATATTCCACAGCGCTGGAGCGTGGCGCATCTGTATCAGGCCATTCTGAACGGCGAAGAACATGTGGACAGGATTGCATTTATCACAACTTTGGCCGGTTATGTGCACTGGAAGCTGACGGGCGAAAAAGTGTTGGGGGTTGGCGACGCTTCGGGTATGTTCCCCGTGCGCGATGGGGCTTATGATCCTGTGATGGTCGAGAAATTCCGCGCGCTGACCGGGCTTGACTGGAATGCGATTGCACCCGCGATATTGCCTGCGGGGGCGCGCGCGGGGGTGTTGCGGGAACCGTTCTGCGGGCTGCCCGCAGGTACGCCGTTCTGCCCGCCCGAGGGAGATGCGGGGACGGGGATGGTGGCCACCAATTCCATTGCGGCGCGGACGGGCAATATTTCGGCGGGCACCTCCATTTTCGCGATGTCCGTGTTGGAAAAGCCGCTGTCCAAGCTATACCCTGAGATCGATATGGTGACGACGCCCGACGGACTGCCCGTGGCGATGGTGCACTGCAACAGCTGCACGGGCGATTTGGACGCGTGGGTGGGGCTGTTTGGCGAAGCCTGCGCGGCGTTGGGTTTGGACGTGCCGAAGTCTGCGCTCTATGGCGTACTCTATGGGCAAGCCCTTCAAAGCGACGCGGACGGCGGCGGACTTTTGGCCTACAATCTCTTCGCGGGGGAGCCCGTGGTGGGCTTGGAGGAAGGGCGGCTGCTGTTCGCGCGCAGGCCCGACAGCACTTTTACGTTGGCGAATTTTATGCGCACGCTGCTGTTTTCCGCCCTCGGGACGCTGGCCATCGGCATGGAACTGCTGGACGCCGAGGGCGTGTTTCCCGACAGCATGCTCGGGCATGGGGGGCTGTTCAAGACGCCCGTTGTGGGGCAGCGCCTGATGGCCGCGGCGCTGGGCATACCCGTTTCGGTGATGGAGACTGCGGGCGAGGGCGGCCCTTGGGGCATGGCCCTGCTGGCGGCCTATATGCTGCGCGCAGAAGGGCGGAGCCTTGCGTCGCATCTGAACGAAACGGTGTTTGCCGATGCGCAGACTGTTTCTGTTTCGCCCGATGCGGCGGACAGGGCGGGATTTTTGCGGTTTTTGGAACGCTATAAAAAGGGGCTGGCCGTGGAACGGGCGGCCATCGAAAATTTCTGAGAGAAGGAGCATCCATATGAAGTATCAATTTTGGTTTGTCGCCGGGAGCCAGTTCCTCTACGGCGAGGAGACACTGCGGCAGGTGGAGAAGAACTGCGCCGAGATCGTCGCCGCGCTGAACGCGGCGGAGGGCATCCCCTGCGAGATTCTGTTTAAGACGATCGTCGTGACGCACGAGAGCGCGGGGCGCGTCGTGAAGGAGGCGAACTATGACGACAGCTGCGCGGGGATTATCACCTTCTGCCATACTTTCTCGCCGTCCAAGATGTGGATCAACGCGCTGGCGAATTTGCAGAAGCCCTATCTGCATTTTCATACGCAGTTCAATGCTTCGATCCCGAACGAGGGCATCGATATGGACTATATGAATCTGCACCAGTCTGCGCACGGCGACCGGGAGCACGGCTTTATCGGCACGCGGCTGCGCTTGGCGCGCAAGATTGTGGTGGGCGATTGGCGCAGTGCCGAGGTACAGGCACGCATTGGCAAGTGGCAGCGCGCGGCGATCGGCGCGGCGTTTTCGCGCTCGCTGAAAGTCGTGCGCTTTGGCGACAATATGCGGGAGGTGGCCGTCACCGAGGGCGACAAGGTGGAGGCCCAGCTGCAATTTGGCTGGCAGGTCAATACCTTCCCCGTGGGCGAACTTGCGGCGCTGATGGAAGCGGTGACGGACGCCGAGATGGCCGGGATGCTGGCAGTTTACGGGCAGCGATATGATTTGGAGACGGATGACGCCGAATCGGTATGCTATCAGGCGCGGGAGGAGATTGCGATCCGCAAGATACTCGCGCGGGAGTGGGCTTGGGCTTTCAGCAACACTTTTGAGGATTTATACGGGATGCGCCAATTGCCCGGGCTCGCCACGCAGAATATCATGGCGGACGGGTTCGGCTACGGCGGCGAGGGGGACTGGAAGGTGGCCGCGCTGACCGCGATTGTGAAGGCGATGACTTTCGATATGGGCGGCGGCACTTCGTTTATGGAGGACTATACCTATGATTTGGCGGCGGGGCTGAGCCTGGGCGCGCATATGCTGGAGGTTTGCCCGAGTTTGGCGGTCGATCGGCCCCGCATTGAGGTGCATCCCTTGGGCATAGGCGGCAAGGATGCCCCGGCGCGGCTGGTGTTTGACGGGAAAGCCGGGTCGGCGACGGTCGCGAGTTTGGTCGATATGGGCGGGCGCATGCGCCTGATCGTGAACGACGTCGTGTGCGTGGAGCCGGTTGCGCCCTATCCCAACCTGCCCGTGGCACGCGTGATGTGGCGCAGCGAGCCGAGCTTGGAGCTTGGCGCCGAATGCTGGCTGCTGGCGGGCGGGGCGCACCATACCGTGCTCTCCTATGACGCCGACGCGGAACTGCTGCGGGACTGGGCGCGCATTATGGGCATCGAATTTGTGCATATCCACAAAGGCACGGAGCCCGCGCAGTTTGAGTTCGCGCTTTGGCAGGCGGACAGGTTGTGGAGCCATGTATAGCGCGTTGAAAGAGCGGGTTTGCGCGGCGAATCTGCTGCTGCCCGAATATAAACTGATTACCTTCACCTGGGGCAATGTCAGTGAGATTGACCGGGCGCGGGGCGTGGTCGCGATTAAACCGAGCGGGGTTTCGTATGACGCGCTTTGTCCCGAGGATATTGTTATTCTGGACTTGGACGGAAATGTTTTGGATGGGAAGTTAAGGCCCAGCAGCGACGCGGCTACGCATTTGGAGCTGTATAAGACTTTCCCGAACATAGGCGGCGTGGTGCATACGCACAGCCGCTGGGCGACGATTTTTGCGCAGTGCAAGCGGGGCATACCCGCGCTGGGGACCACGCATGCGGATTATTTCTATGGCGAGGTGCCGATCACGCGGGATATGCGGGTGGAGGAGATTGCCGAGGAGTATGAGCGGAATACGGGCAGGGTGATTGCCGAGACTTGCGCGCGACCCGACGAGGTGCCTGCCGTGCTGGTGGCCGGCCACGGGCCGTTCACCTGGGGCAAGGACGCGCCGGAGGCCGTGCACAACGCGGTTGTGCTGGAAGAGGTCGCGTTTATGGCTTGGCATTGCGGGGAGACGGATTCTATAGGGCAGGGGCTTTTGGACAAGCATTATCTGCGCAAGCATGGGACGGACGCGTATTATGGGCAAGCCGGAAATTGACGCGTTTGGCGCGGGGCGGCTGTTTACGCTGACGAATCGGAATGATATGCGGCTGGTGCTGACCGATATTGGGGCGGCCATTGTCGGTATCGTTGTGCGCGGGATTGACGTTGCCTTAGGCTATGATAGTGCCGAGGGCTATTTGCATAGCCCGGACGCGCACGGGGCGATTGTGGGGCGCATTGCCAACCGCATCGGCGGGGCGCGGATTACGATTGACGGCGTCTTCTATCAACTGGACAAGAATGACGGGGCGAATTCGCTGCACGGAGGCAACAGCAAGTATTTTCATCGGATTTGGGGCGCGGAAGTGTTGGATGATTCCAGCGTGAAGTTTACGCTGCATAGCCCGGACGGGGATCAGGGACTGTCGGGGAACGCCGAGATTGCGGTGACCTATACGCTGACGGATGCCAATGAGATTGTGATTGATTATCGGGCGCTGGCCGACCGGGCGACGGCGTTGAATTTGACGAATCATGTATATTTCAATCTGAACGGGCATAATGCGGGGGCGGTTGGGGGCCATTTTCTGCGCCTGGCCTGTTCCCGGTTTTCGGAGATTGACGGGGGTCTGATTCCCACGGGTGCGTGGCTGCCCGTGGCGGGGACGCCTATGGATTTTACGCGCGGCAAGAGCTTGGGCGCGGATGCGGATGATGATTTTGAACAGCTGCGCCTTGTAGGCGGCTATGACCATAATTATTTGATGGATACGCCGTCCTTGGATACGCCGTTTGCGGTGGTTGTCGGGGATATGAGCGGGATTCGATTGGAGGTTTATACCGATTTGCCGGGGGTGCAGTTGTATGGCGGCAATTTTTTGCGCGGATCGCACGGCGGGAAGGGCGGCGCGCGCTATGGATATCGCGAGGGGTTTTGTTTGGAAACGCAGTTTTTCCCAAACGCGCCGCGGATTTTGCGCGCGGGGGAGCTTTTTGACAGTCGGACGGTGTATCGGGTTTTGTAGCGATTTACGGATGCTCCCTTGTTTCGGCGTATTCATCCAGAATCCAGTTGGCGTAGCAGGTCGCTTGACGTTCCTCTCCTATTTCTGTCAGCTGAATGCCATTGATCCATTGGAAGTAATGGGTTAATTCATGCGCCAGTGAAAACAGATACGATGCCACGGCATTATCTTTTCCGCGTTTCTTTAGCTCCTTTTCGTAATCCCCCGTTGCAATTCGTATATACGGTTCATCTGTAAGGCTATACGGTTAAAAAAAAGTCCCAAATACCCTGTCGCCATCCATTGCTTTTATCCGTTCCTGTGCCTTAATGTAGACGGGAACTCTGACAGGGAAAAAGTATTCGCTTCTGAGCCATTTACAAAACTCTTGAATTGCCCGCTTTACCTCGGGATTGACATCTTTATCAAAGCGCAGGCGCAGACCCTTCCTGTATGGAACCGTATCATAGTGCAAATGCTTGATCCATTTTTCTATAGTCCAAAGATGCATACTTACCCCGGAATCGGCATGGCAAAGCGTATCATATTCCACGACGCTTTCGGGAGGGTGAAGGATATGGTTTCGCCGAGGGTTACAGGGGCGTTGTGGGTGCGGGGTTGCACGGGGGCGCTGTTGGCTGTGTTGGTGGCGTAGAGGGGGTGGCCGTTTAGGGTGATCCATTCTATGAGGGTTTTGCACGGGAGGCCGCTTAATTCGCAGGGGAGGGTCTCGTCGAGGTTTTTGTTTACCATGAACAGGGTGAGTTCGTCGTTTGAGAGCACGGCGGCGCAGTCTATATATGGTATTTCGGCGCCTGTTTTGCAGTTGTAGGTGGGTGCGTTTAGTTCAGCTTTCAGCGCCCTCCCCCGCCCCCTTTGCGAGGTGTAGAGGAAGGGATAGTAGGTGGTTTGCGCCCAGGCTTTACCGTTTGGCTCTGTCATAATGGGGGCCAGGGTGTTGACGAGCTGGGCGAGACAGGCGATTTTTACGAAGTCGGCGTTGTTGATGAGCGTGATTAACATGCTGCCGACGAGCAGGGCGTCGGCGAAGTCGTAGGCTTCCTCCTCTATCGGGCGGGCGACCGTCCATTTCGGCGGTTGCTTGCCGTCCTTTTGGAAGTGATACCATACATTCCATTCGTCGAACGAGAGGTAGATGTCCTTTTCTGAACCCTTTTCCGCTTTAATCTCTTCGCAGATGGCGCGGACTTCCTTTATGAAGCTGTCCATGCGGACATTGCTTGCGAGGAAGGAGGGGATGTCGCCTGTGAGGTTTTGATAGTAGGTATGCAGGGAGAGGTAGTCCACGTCGTCATAGGTATGGCGGAGGACCGTGCGTTCCCAGTCGCCGAAAGTGGGCATCTCGCGGAAGGAACTGCCGCAGACGACCAGCTCTATTTCGGGGTCCAAGAGTCGCATCATTTTGGCCGTTTCGTGCGCGAGACGCCCGTATTCCTCTGCGGTTTTGGCGCAGATTTGCCAGGGGCCGTCCATTTCGTTGCCCAAGCACCAGAGCTTGATATTGTGGGGCTGCGGATAGCCGTGCGCGATACGCAGGTCGCTGAGATAGGTGCCGCTCGGGAAGTTGCAGTATTCCAATAGATCCGCCGCTTCCTGCGCGCCGCGGGTGCCGAGGTTCACGGCGAACATGGGGCGCGCGCCGACCTGCGACAGGAAATCCATAAATTCATTGGTGCCGACTTGGTTGGGTTCTATGGCCTGCCAAGCCAGATCCGGGCGGACGGGGCGCGAAGACCCGACGCCATCCTCCCAGCGATAGCCCGAGACGAAGTTGCCGCCGGGATAGCGTATGACGGGGATTTTCAGGGGGCGGATCAGGTCTGTCACGTCTTGGCGGAAGCCGTTGGCATCAGCTGTCGGGTGCGTCGGTTCGTAGATGCCCGTATAGACGGCGCGGCCCATGTGCTCGATGAAGGAGCCATAGATGCGCTCGTCGATGGCGGCGATGGCGCTGTTTGCGTTTAAGGTGATTTTGGCTGTCATAACGCTCCCTTGCAGGCGGACGATGCCCGCTCAATGATATGGCAGTTCACCATGATTTTTTGCGCGGGCGGGGTTTGGCCGGACAGTATGTCCAACATAAGCTGCGCGGCCTTCTTGCCGATTTCGTAGAGGGGCAGTGCGACGGTGGACAATTTCGGGCGGCTGGTTTCGCTGACCCGTCGGTTGTCGAAGCCGATCAGGGCCAGATCCTGTCCGACGGCGATGCCGTTCTCGCTGCAATAATCCAATATGCCCGTCGCGATGATATCGTTGTGCGCGAAGATGGCCGTCACCTTGTTTGCCAGGAATCCGGCGCTGCAGTTGTATCCGGTCTCCCAAACCCAGTCGCCGCTCGTGACGATATCGGGGTTGAAGGCGATGCCATTGTCCCGCAGTGCGCTCAAATACCCTTGGCGGCGGTGGGCCGAGGCCTCGCTGTCCTTGTGGCCGCAGATCATGCCGATGTTCCGATGCCCCTGCGCAATCAGGCGGCTTACGGCGTCATAGGCGGCCCGCGTATCGTCATAGACGACGGACGCGATGCCCGGGAGATTGCTGTAGCAATAGGCGCAGACGAAGGGGATGCGGCTGTTTTGCGAGAAATAGGGGATCGCGTTCGTGTTGCAGCCGACATAGATGATGCCCTCCACCTGGCGGGACAGCATCGCGCTGATCATATCGTCGACCAGCTTGTGATAGGCGATGTTATAGGAAAAATCGTGGCCGAAGCGCTTGTTGATGCGCAGATTGCCCAGGATATAGTGATAGTTGTTCCGCTCGCAGATCTCGTCTATGCTGTCGACGATTTCGGGCGTGTTGAAGACGGTCAGATCCTCGGTGATAACGCCGAGGGTGCGCGACTCGCCGCTGACGAGGTTCTTCGCGTAGATATTGGGCGTATAGTTGAGCTCGCTGGCCAGCGCGAGTATATTGTCCACCGTCTTTTGACTGGCACCGCCCTTGCCGTTCAGAGCCTTGGAGACGGTTGCGGTGGACACATTGGCCCGTCTCGCGATTTCTTTGATGGTTGCCACGGGTTGGCCCCTTTCTTAGCAGTTAAGAGTTAATAGTGAATAGTGAAGAGTTATGGTAAGAATTGCAAGCGATTCTAATTTTAATTGGAAATTCCGAAGGAATTTCTACCGCAACTCTTAACTCTTCACTATTCACTATTCATTCTTCCCCTTAAAGCACTCCCGATTTTCTCGATTATACCACAAAACGCGGAAAAGTAAAGTTCTTATAAAAAAAACATAAAATACCTGCAAAATGAATCTTGACACGCGCAAAATAAAGTGATATTGTATGTATGCTGAGTGGTACATAAAGGATGTTAAACGTTTAACCAATCGCTTTACGCGGCACCCGGCGTTATGCATCTATGGTACAAGCAAGGTCCGGGATGTATAATTTTTAACCAAGTTAAACGTTTAGCTTGACGGAGGTTTCAATACAACGGGGGTTGTATAAAAATAAAAAAGGAAGGGTACTTATCATGAAACTCAGAAAAATCATTGCGATCCTGTTCGCGGCCATTATGGTCTTTGGCCTTGCCGCCTGCACAGCAGGATCCAAGGGACCGGTCGAAATCACCTTCTCGTTCTGGGGCTCCGAGGAAGAGAGGGCATCCACCGAAGCCGTGCTCGAACAGTACAACGCCTTGCAGGACAAGGTTGTTGTGAAACCCATGTATATCGGGCGCGATCAGTATGTTGAAAAGCTCAACACCATGGCCACGGGCGGCGGCATGCCGGACTGCGGCATGATCGCGGAAGACTCCGCCATCGGTATGGCGAGGAACGGCCTGATGAGCAATATCGATCTCTATGAGGGCCAGGAGAGCAAGCCGTTGGATTGCATCATATTCAAAGATGCGGGCAATCCTGTCGCGTACTCCACCGCGAACGAAATTCTCGCGCTGTGGTACAACAAGGAGCTGTTTGACAAGGCCGGCGTCGCGTATCCTCCCGCAACGCTGGACAAAGCATGGAGCTGGGATGAGTTCATCGAGGTTTCCAAACAGCTGACTTTTGACGCCAACGGCTTGCATCCCGGCGAAGAGGGCTTTGACAAGAACAATATCGTCCAGTATGGCTGCTATGTGAACCAGTATACCTGGCAGCTCGAAGTTTGGGCGCTGTCCAACGGCGGCAGGTGGTTCTCCGAGGACGGCACATCGATCGTATTTGACAATGCCGCCGTCGAAGCCATGCAGAAGGTCTTTGACCTCCACCTCGTGCACAACGTCGCGCCCTTCATCAACGGCACCGTGGACGCGGGCTTCTCCCTCTCGCTCGGCACGGGCAATGTCGCCATGTGCACGGAAGGCCAGTGGGCCACGGGCTTTGGCGGAGACATTGACTACGGCGTAGGCGTGCTGCCCTACATGAAGGAGAAGGCAAATATCTGCACGGGCGGCGCGATCGGCATGTTCGCCCAGACCAAGCATCCGACGGAGACCGCGGAGTTCCTGCGCTGGTATGGCAGTGAAGACTTCAACTTCGGCGCCATCGAAGCCGGCTGGTGGATGCCCACCAAGCTGAACTGGTATACGGATCCCGCTCTCCTGAATAAGTGGATCTTTGAAAACGAGCGCCGCACAACCATCGGTGCCGACAACTATAAGACCGCGTTCGTCGATGTCTGCCTGGCAGACGGCGTTGTACGGTCCACCGGTTGGTACTACACGCCGAACACCACCGAAGTCCTGTATCAGACCCTGCAGCCCGCACTGGTCGAGGCCATCAATGGCAGTAAGACAGCGGCACAGGTCATCGGTGAAATCCGGGCCGCCTTGGAAGCCGCGCTCGCGGGCGGTTAAAACGCGCGGTTTGCGGGTGCACGCCTGTGTTTCCGTGTAAAATAAGAGAGGGGCGTCCAAGTATTGGCGCCCCTTTCATTGAAGGAGGGCATAGATGGAGTCGAATAAGAAATTGCGGCTACACGCGGTCGCAAGGCGGGAACAGCGCGCGGCGTATCTGTTCCTGATCCCCGCCCTGCTCGGCCTGTCGCTCATCACCTACCTGCCCTTATTGGCCGCGTTCGGCATAGGCTTTACAGACTTGCGCGTCGCGCATTTCATGCCGAACAACCCGCCGCCGCTGCAGTTTGTCGGGTTCAAAAATTTTATCGATATATTTACAAACCCGAGCATCAACATACTCAACTCGATTAAAGTGACCATCTATTTCGCGCTGCTTGCCGTGGTGGGAAGCATCGTGTACTCGATGTTTATCGCAGTACTCCTGAACCGTAAAGTGCCGGGACGCGCGTTCTTCCGCGCCATCTTCTATGTGCCGCATATCCTGCCCGCCGCCTCGGTGATGATCAGCTGGTACTTCCTCTTGCTGGATAACGGCGTCATCAACTACATCATCTCTCAGTTCGGCTTTGAAAGGGTAAAGTTTCTGGACAATATCTATACGGTTATGCCGACCCTGGCTCTCATCTCCGTTTGGACCTGCGGGAACCTGATTGTCATCTTTTTGGCGGGACTGCAAAACGTGCCGCGGGTCTACCATGAGGCAGCCGAGATAGACGGCGCGAACAGCTGGCAGCGCTTTTGGCGCATCACCATACCCTGCATGACCCCCATCATCTTCTATAATCTGCTGATGAGCCTTGTCATCAATTTGCAGGTGGTCGTCCCCGCGCTGGCCATCACAAAGGGCGGGCCGGGCGGGCCGGGACAGGGCGCCACAAGGTTTATGTCCTATTCCATGTACCAGATCGCCTTTATCAACGGAGAATTCGGGCGGGCCGGGGCTGTCGCGTTTGTCTTCTTTGTCGTCGCCGCAGTTTTCGCATTCATACTGTTCGCCACGAGTAAGCGATGGATATTTTATCAGGGGGACGAGAAGAAGTGATGCAGGAAAATACAAGGAAGGGCGCACCACGCGTACAATATATCAAGAACAAGCGGCGCGGCGCGGCAGCGGCGAACGTCATTGCGTTTATTGTCATACTGTTCCTGGCTGCGGGCGCCGTCTTCCCGCTGTGGTGGATGTTGCGCTCCGCACTGATGGCGAATACGGATATCTTCTTAGCGCCGCCGCCCTTTTTCCCGAAAGACTGGCTCTGGACGAATTTCATTTTAGAGCCGCGCACCTTTGATTTTTGGTTGTACTTGGGGAATACCCTGACCATCGTCGTCCCCTGCGTGGTTTTCGGAACGATTACGGCGGTGTTTTGCGGCTATGCCTTCGCGCGGCTGCGCTTTCGCGGCAAGCAATTTCTGTTCGCGCTCTGCGTGGGCTCCATGCTGCTGCCGACCATGGTGACGCTGATCCCGCTCTATATCGTATGGTCGCGGTTGGGGTTGGTGGACACCTATTGGCCACTGATACTCCCCTATCTCTGCGGGGGCGGCGCGTTCAATATCTTCCTCGTACGCCAGTTTATGCTGACCATACCGAAGGAGTTGGACGAAGTGGCCAGTATCGACGGCGCGGGTTATTTCCGCACATTGGTGAGTATACTCGTACCCAATATCCTGCCCGCCATTATCGTTGTGGCTCTGCTGATCTTCATTACGACCTGGAACGATCTGCTGCAACAGACGATCTATATCAATTCACCGCACAAACTCACGATGGCGACCGGCCTGACCCAGTTTATGGGCTCATACAAGAACGACTATTCGGGGATGTTCGCCGCCACCTGCTTATCGTTTTTGCCGGGAGTGATCGTGTACCTCATAGGACAGCGGTACTTTGTCGAGGGTATTGTTATGACGGGGATGAAGAACTGATGTTCATGTCGACAAGCTATCGCTTGCCGACAGGGTTTCACCGGGTTTTCTTGTGTTTACCGATTCCCGCCTATGGCGGGAACCGATAAACACGGCCAGAAAATCCTCCAAGGAGTGCGCTGGCGGGCGCCCAGGTCGCCCTTGCGCACGAATTGAAAACTATTGTCCGCTCACGCGGGGATTTTACCAATAGGAGTAATTGTTGATGCGCTTTTCGGAATTTTTAAGAGAGAAACGCTTTGGGCCGGGGCGGGGCGTGACGGGGCCGCCGCCGGAAAAGGGGATTAAACGCTTCTTCTTTATACTCTGGAATCATTTTTGGAAGCTGATACTGCTGAACCTGCTGTTTCTGGCGTTCTGCATTCCGATTCTGACGATCCCCGCGGCGTTCTGCGGCATGAACCGGGTCTTGATTAAGCTGGTGCACGAGGGGCATTGCGATCTGTGGCAGGATTTCATCCGCGAGTTTAAGAGCAGCTTCTTCAAAAGCCTGCCCTTTGGGGTTCTTTATGCCTTTTTGCTGCTGGATATTCAGTATGCTGTCAGACTGAGCGCTGCCGGGGAGAGCTTGAACGTTTGGATCGCCGCGCTGGCCTTCTGCCTGCTGGGGGCCACCATCGTCTTCTTCAGCTATGCCTTTGTCTTTATCCCCGCGCTGCCGCTCAAGGGTTGGCCCGTGGCCAAGAACGCGTTTATCTTTATGCTGACCGAGTGGAAGACGAATATAATACTGCTGGTCTGCGCGGCCGTTTTGACGGGGGGATTGGCGGCCATCGCGTACTATGTCCCCGTGCCGGCCATGGCCCTGCTGCTTGTGATTTACTTTGCGTTCTGCCAGCTGCTCGTTTGCACGGCGATTATGGAACCCATGCGCAGGCGCATCATAGAGCCGTATGAGAAAACGCAGAATGAAACAGAGGTGTCTGTATGAACCGTTATGATATCACCTTTATCGGCCATATGTGCTACGATGAGGTTCTTCCCTTCGGGGGGGAGCCGATCATTGCGCCGGGCTCCGCCGTGCTCTGTGGCGCGATGGTCACCGCGCGCGTGGGGAAGAAGACGGCCGCCATCGTCCGCATGTCTTTGGATGAGGCGCGCATCAACCAACCCATGCGGGATTTGGGCGTGGATGTGCACGTGATACCCGCCCCCTGCACGACCTATTCGCGCGTGATTCACGAGTCGGAGAATGTGGACGAGCGGAAGATTACGCTGATTCGGACGGCCGGGCTGATTCGGATAGAGGATATCCCCGATTTTCAGTCGCACATGGTGCACCTCTGCGGCATTTCGGATTCCGAGTTCGATATAGCGCTGATCGACGGGCTGCGCGCGCGCGGCTACAGCCTGTCCACGGATATGCAGAGTTTTGTGCGCCAGATTACACCCATTACCCATGAAATCAACTTCGGGGATGTAGCCGATAAGGTTGAGATCATATCCAAAATGGACAGGGTGAAGCTCGACGTCGTCGAAGCGAGGGTGCTGACAGGCACGGACGATCTGGAGAAGGCCGCATTGATTGTGGAAAGCTGGGGTTGCCCCGAAGTGGTGATCACGCATTCCCGGGGCGTGCTGGCCAGGGTGGACGGGCAGACCTATTACGAGAAATTTTCGAACAGGAGCGTGGTTGGGCGCACGGGCAGGGGCGATACGACCTTCGCCGCCTACCTCGCCTGGCGCTTGGAACACAGTGTGGCCGAGTCCCTGCGATTCGCGGCGGCCCTCGTCTCCATCAAAATGGAGACCTATGGACCATTTCAGGGGAGCTTGGAGGATGTGCGCGAAAGAATACGGGAGAGCCATTAGGGAGTACCCATATGTATATTGACAATTTTCATATCGATCCCAACTGGTGCGTGGTTGAGGATGCCTTTGATATAGGCCGCGTGCGGCATATCGAGTCCGTAATGGCCTTGGGGACGGGCTATATGACGACGCGCGCGAGCTTTGACGAGGGTTTTGCCGACGATGCGCAGAATGCCGAGTATGACCGCATCCCGGGCAACGTCTCGCTCGAGGTCGTCCCCTGCAAAAAGAGCCGCTGGGGCAGTTATATCCAGCTCGTGCAGGGCAGGCATCCGTTTTGGCGGACGGGGATCGTCAATCTCCCCTATTATCTCGGGCTGGAAGTATGGGCGGACGGTGAGCGTTTGGATATGGAGAGTTCGCAGATTTCGGGTTACAGGATGTGGCTGAACCTGCGCAAAGCGACTCTCTATCGAACCTTTGTCTGGACGACAAGTTCGGGCAAGGTCTTGAATCTGCTCTTCAAGCGTTATATGGATCCCAAACTGAGATTTGTCTGCGTGCAGAAGCTCTGCGTGCGGGCGCTTTCGGGCGACGCGTCGCTTCTTGTGCAGAGTTATATTGACAACGACGTCCGCACGAACGGTTTTGATAAATACAGCGCCCGCGCCACCGGCGTCGCCGACGGCGGGGTCATCTGTTCCGATATAACGACCAATTTGGGCGACCGCGTGGTGACGGCAAGCAAGTTGGTCTGCGATGTACCCGCCGAATATTCGATCCTCCCCTTGGAGCGGCGCATTGTGTCAGGGGCCGCGTTCTCGCTTGCCGCGGGCAATGAAGCCGATATTTTCAAGGTTTCCGCGACGACCTGCAGCCTGTATTCGGAAAAGAATCCTCTGGACGAGGGCTTAAAACTGATACGCGACTGCATGCAAGCGGGCGAAGAGGAACTGCATCGCCGCCACACAGAGCAGTGGGCGAAATATTGGGCGGACTGTGACATTGCCGTTGCGGCGCGGGACGACGCGGGCTACAACAGTCAGCGCGCGATACGACAGGCCATCTATCATCTACTGCGCGCCCGCTCGAGCGACCCGCGCGCGCTCAACTGCGCCAAGGGTACGACCAGTGAGATGTATTTGGGTTCCGTCTGCTGGGATATGGAGCTGTTCTTCCAGCCCTTCTATATATATACGCGGCCCGAGCTCGCCAAAATGACGCATCTCTACCGCTACGGCATGTTGGACGGGGCGCGGCGGAGCGCGCAAAGCATGCACTATCTCGGCGCGCGCTACCCCTGGCAGACCGACCGCAACGGCGACGAGGTATGCCCGATGTTCGAGTATGCGGACCATGAGATCCATATCACAGCCGACGTCGTTATCGGGCTCTGGCATTATTATTGCAATACGCTCGATAAAGAGTATCTGTATAACTGCGGCTTGGAGATTATCATCGAGACCGCGCGCTACTGGACGAGCCGCGTCAACCGCATTCCGGGGCGGCCCGGCTACCAGCTGCTCGGCGTGATGGGGCCGGATGAATATAAGCCCTTCTCCAACAACAACGCGTATACGAATTTTGTGGTGCGGGAGAATTTGCGTTTGGCCGCAACCGTGGTGCGCATGTGTAAGGCGGACGCGCCCGAGCTGTATAAGCAGCTTTGTAAAAAGATTGCATTTCGCGAAAGCGAGTTGGCACTGTTTAATGAAATTGCGGACGGAATGTCCATCCCGCAAGACAGCGAACGCAATATCATCTGGCAGTGCGACGATTTTGAGACGGCCTACGCCGAGATCGATATCAAGGGGCTGTGGGCGGACAGGGACAAGCTGTTCGGGTTTTATACGACGCAGGAGCTCAGATACCGCAGTAAATGCCTGAAGCAGTCCGACGTGATCGCGCTGATGGGCGTATACACCGAGGCCTTCACGAAGGAGCAGATGGCCGCGTCCTTCGACTATTACAACCCCTATACGATACACGATTCCTCCAATTCCCTCTGTCACAATGCGATCGTCGCCGCGCTGATCGGGCGGCCCGAGACAGCGTACGCGAACTGGAAGAAGTCGATGGACATCGATTTCGGGGCGCGCCCGCGCGCGGCGGAGGGCATCCACTTTGCCAATGTGGGCGGCATGTGGCAGGAGCTTATCATGGGCTTTGCCGGGTTGGTCAGCGCGCTCAATAGCGACACCTTGACTTTCAAGCCCTGTATGCCGGAACAGATTGCGTCGATTGCTTTCCAAATGATATGGAAAGGGCAACGGGTGAAAGTCACCGTTGCCCGGCATGAGCTTGTATTGCAGAATCTGTCTGATAGCGAGCTTGTCTTTATGGTGTATGAGCGCGCGGTTAAGGTGATAGCCGGGTCTGAAATTACTGCGCAGCTTGGGGGGGAATGAGCAGCCCTTCCCATATGCGCTTCGTCAAAAGGAAGGGGCAAAGTGCCCCTCCCTTTTGAGTTGTTTCGATTTTAGTATTGAATATACTCGATTTGCTCTGGGGTAAACCAAACCATTGTGCCATCCATGTATTCAATATTCAAGCTAATGAGCTTAACAGAACTTATATCCCAATTGTAGAATTTGCCCCAGTACCATTTGGTTCCGCTTATTCCTTTCCCCTTTTCATACGGGCCTGTATCGGAGCAATAATTGACTGTATCTCGCTTGTATTTACAAGTCGCAACATCGCCTACGGCATTATAGAATGTGGCACCAAACGTTACATATTTTATGGCTTTTTCAGAGTTGTTGACAAAGTTGAAATAGAGCTTCACGCCGCCAGCTGAATCGGGACGGGAAACCCATATCCGCGTAACCCGAATAATAGAACGAGCTTCTGCTATTGCTAACTTCATGGCTTCTTCGGCAGCAAGTGCATCATATGTGTTCCGGCTGTCTGTCAATATTGAACGATTGGAAACCCTTTTCGCTTCATCAGCGGATAGTGCGCTGTATGCTTTCTCCGCAGAGACGATGGCACTCTCGCTTGATAGAGTGACACTGCCAATTGCGCTTATCAAAACCTCAGCGTTGCTCACTTTTAGTTGAGATAAGGTCTCCCTTGCCGACCCCAGCACAGGATAGTTATTGACCTGTTCTTTCAAACTTGCATCAAGACTGTTGTAAGCGCTTTCCGCTTCATGAATTTGCTTTTCACTGGTTATTGTTACTGCTCCGATCCTCTCGATAAGACCTATAACTGTTTCGATTTGCAGCTCGGGATACTCCTCCTCTGCTGTAGTCAGAATGGCATAGTTGCCGACCATTTCTTTTTGCGCTGTACTCAGCGCATCGTATGCGCTGCGCGCTTTCGTGATAGCTCCGAGACTCTCCAAGGCCACTTGTCCAATTTGACTGATTAATCCGTCTACCTCGTCTGCTTTTTCTTTATCCGCTTTCCATAAGTCAAAGGATGCTCTGGCTTCTGTCAGAATGGAATAACCCTCCACCTGCTCCTTTTCCTCATCACTTAGAGCGCCATATGCATTCTCTGCTTCCAAAATGGGCGCTTCATTACCCATAGAAATAGCAGGCAAGACCGCAATCAATTGCTCGACATTTTGCACTACTTGACTTTTTCCACATGCAGCTAAAATGAGTGCGAATCCAAGCAGCAACACTGATACTAAAACCTTCCTCATTCGGTTTACCCTCCGATATTTTTTGCGCAATGAGTATACCATGCGTGCTAAGAAAATGCAATGCGATTTGCATAACTTTTGTAATGCTGACTGCTTTGATCTATCGTTATATGATTTTTGCATAACATATGATATGCGAGGTGCAATATATGACGAAATTCAAAATACCCGTTATTCCATCCACTACAAACAAGTGTATACGGTTTCCCAGTAATTTGATTGAGGATATTGAAAAGGCTATTGAGGGGACAAACTGTACGTTTTCGGCATTCGTGCTTGAAGCTGTACGTGTTGCGTTAAGGGAGTTGGAAGAACCCGAAGAATAATTTTTGCGATTTTTTAAGGGTAAGACAGGGAATATTCTTGCGAAAACGGACGGCCAATGGCTGCCCCTACTGCTTCGCGACAAAAACGAGAAAGCGCGAAATATCCGTAGGGGCGATTGAATCGCGGGTTTCGGGCGGATACTATCCGCCCCTACTGCTTTACTCTTGGTAATACCCGTACCCGCGCCGCGCCATCTCCTCGCGGCGTTTTATTTCGGCTTGCTTGCGGCGGCGGCGCTGTTCCGCTTCCTCGCGGCGGCGCTTCATAATTATGGCGCGGCGCACCATGAGCAAGGCAAGCAACAGCAGGAAGACGCCGACTATGATGATAAGGGCGATCACCAAACGTCGGCCAACGTTAATGGGTTCATCGGCTCCGGGCGTTGGTAAGGGGGAATCGAAGATGTTGATGGGTGTTGCGCCCGGCTCGTCCGTTGCCATATTATTGATAACGGCCTCCTGAACCTCGCGCGTTGCGATGAGGTCCGCCGTGAGTATGACCACGCCGCCCGCGATATAGTCCACCCTGCCGATGATATTGCCCTTGTTGATGGGGGCCTTTTGCCCTTCCTCGTAATGCACGACGTTCGCGCTGGCCGCATAATCCACTTCCAAGGCCTCGCGCACGCTGCGCATCATCTGCACGTTCTTGCCGCTTGCATAGACGGCATCCACCACAAGCAGGCCCCGGGCCTCATCCTGCTCGGAAGCGTTCGCTATCTGCACGGTAAATTGGACGGGCAGACCGCGCTCGATCAATTGTTCGACCGTATAGGTCTCCATCAGCACGGAGTACACATGGTCGAAGAGCAACGCCGCGTCCTGGAAGCGGCGGGCATTGTATTTCTCCTTGGCGGGCGGCTTCATATTGTTTTGATTATTTGTATAATAGGAATCAAACAGGGTGCCGCCCATGAGCACCGCCACGAGACGCACGCCGCCGCGCTCCGCCGCCGCGACCAAACATTTGCCCGCGGGATTCGTATCGCCCGTCTTGACGCCGATGGCGGATTCATAGAGACAGGAGATCGGGTTGGGGTTATCATCCGTGGGCTCAACATCGGCGATCAGGCGATTGCTGTTGACCAGCCGGATGGGACGGTCGTTGCCGAGCTCCGTGGCAACATGCTCCGCCGCGCTGACGATTTGACAAAAATCCGGGTTTTGCAGGGCATAGGCCGTCAAAATACCCATATCGCGGGCCGTGCTGTAATGGTCGCTCTTATGCTTGCCGTGGACGGTGAGAAAACGTGAATTCTGCATGCCGATTGCGGCCGCCTTCTCGTTCATCAGCTTGGCAAATTCGTTCTCCGACCCGGCGATATGCTCCGCAATCGCGACGGCGGCATCGTTGCCCGAGACGAGCATCAGCCCGTACAGCATATCGCGCAGGGAAAAGGTCTCGCCCCGGAATACGCCCATCAGGGAATTACCCTGGCCCCAATCGGTCGCGGCTTCGCTGATTGTAATGACATCATCCAAACTATGACCGGCGCTGTAGGCATATTCCAGCGCGACAATGCAGGTCAGAATCTTGGTGGTACTGGCGGGATATATCTTGGCGTCCGCATTGCGCTCCAAGCCCAGGATGGACTGATGCGGGTTGCTCGCATCGAAGACATAGACATAGGGCTCCTCGATCATAGCCATATCAAAGCCCTCCGCGCGGGTAGGCGGCGCTATAAACGGGCAGAGCAAGAGTAGGGCAAACAGGAGGGAGAGGACTTTGCAGATATATTTGTGTTTCATGAAATGTATAAAACCCTTTCGTTATGCAACAAATATTCGAGGGTGAACGGTCTTTAGTCTATCGCTCCCCTCCCCCATTGTCAACCGGAAAAGTCTGCTTTTTGCACCCGATTTGCGTCGGTCACGGAAAATTTACAAAAACAGTTTCGGGGCTTTACGGGGTTAGCCGTTTCGGGCTGCGGAACAAAAACTCGGTCTCGTTGATATGCGTGCCGAGGAGCAGCATGGTGAGACGGTCTACGCCCAGGCCGAAGCCGCCGTGGGGCGGGCAGCCGTATTTGAAGAATTCCAAATAGAATTTGACGTCTTCGGCCAGACCGCGCTCCGCCGCCTGCGCTTTCAGGATGTCGTGGCGGTGTTCGCGCTGGGCGCCCGTTGTGATCTCGACGCCGCGCCAGATGAGGTCATAGCCCTGCGGGACGCCGTGCTCGTCCCGCATATGGTAGAATGCGCGCTTTTCTGCGCCAAAATCGGTGATGAAGAGGAACTCATGGCTGTATTTCTGCTGCACCCACTGATAGCTCAGGCGCTCGGCTTCGGTCGTCATATCGCCGCACTCGCCCTCCTCGGGGGTATAGTTGAACTCCTTTTTCAGCTCGGCATATAACTCTTGCAGGGTGATGACCGGGAAAGGCAGCGTGGGGATGATAACGGGCAAGCCGAAGCGCTTTTCTATCTCCTCGCCATACTGCGCTTGCAGCTTTTGGAGTGCATGGGTCAATAGCTCGGCCTGTAATTGCATCACGTCGCGATAGCTTTGGATATAGCTCAATTCCAGATCGAAGCCCGTGAACTCGGTGGCGTGCTTGCTGGTGAAGGATTTTTCGGCGCGGAAGACGGGGCCGACCTCAAAGACGCGCTCGAATCCGCCCGCCATCGCCATCTGCTTATAGAACTGCGGGCTTTGGGCGAGATAGGCCTTGCGCTCGAAATAGTCCACCGAGAAGACGTCTGCGCCGCTCTCGCTCGCCGCGCCGATCAGCTTGGGGGAATGGATTTCCAGGAAATTATTTTGCAACAGAAATTCGCGCATGGCGGCGACGACACAGCTCTGCACCTTGAACATCAACTGGTTGCGATCCGTGCGCAGGTCGACCCAGCGATAGTCGATGCGGAGGTCTATGCCGCTCTTCTCCACGGCGGCCTTCCTCTTTGTGGCGGGGATATCCTCGCGCGCGATGGGCAGGGCGGCGGCCAAGGACTCCACCGCAATGGCGGAGGGGATCATTTCGATGCCGTGCAGTTTGACAAACTCGTTGGCAACGGCTTTGCCTGTGACGGAAATGACGGAGTCGGGGGTCAGGCCCTCGAGCGCGGGCAGGAGTTGGGGCAGTTTTTCCTTTTCGATGGTGATCTGCACCTTGCCCGTGATATCTTTCAGCACGATAAAGGCCATGGATTTCCCGTCGCGGAAATTCTCCACAAAGCCCTGCAAGAGCAACTCGCTGCCCAAGTGCCGCGGTATGTCGCGGATATAGGTTCTGTTCATGTGCAATCCCTATTCCTTGACCACGGCGATATGCAGTTCTTTGAGCTGCTTTGCATCCACCTTGTCGGGCGCGTTGGTCAGGGGGCATGACGCGTTCTGCACTTTGGGGAAGGCAATCACGTCGCGTATGCTGCCCGCGCCGCAGATAAGCATGGCGATGCGGTCCAGCCCATAGGCCAGCCCGCCGTGGGGCGGGGTGCCATAGCGGAAGGCATCCAAGAGGAAGCCGAAGCGAAGCTGCGCCTCCTCCTGCGTAAAGCCCAGCAGGCGGAACATGGTCTCCTGCAGGGGGCGGGAGTGGATACGGATGGAACCGCCGCCCAGCTCGACGCCGTTCAGGATGATATCATAGGCCTTGGCGCGCACCCGGCCCGGGTCGCTCTCCAAGAAGGGCAAGTCCTCGTCCATGGGGCTGGTGAAGGGGTGGTGCTTGGCCACAAAGCGGTTCGCTTCGTCATTCCATTCCAAGAGCGGGAACTCCGTCACCCAGAGCAGGTTGTAGCTATTCTCGGGGATCAACTTTAACTTTTCCGCCAATTTCAGGCGCAGAGCCCCCAAGGCTGCCCAGACAACCTCGTTGCAGTCGGCGACGATAAAGAGGAGGTCTCCAGTCTCGGCGTTGGCTATGCGTTTGATTTCCTCGATCTCCATCTCGGATAGAAATTTGGCGATGGGGGATTGCAGACCCTCCGCCTTGAAATTCATCCAGGCCAAGCCCTTGGCGTGATAGGTCTTGGCCACCTCGCCCAATGCGTCAATCTCCTTGCGGGAGAAGGCGGCGGAATAGCCCTTGGCGTTGATGCAGCGCACGCTGCCGCCCGCGGCCAGCGCGCCCGCGAATACAGAGAAGGCGCTGTCCTTAACTGCTTCCGAAATATCGCAGAGCGTAAGGCCGAAGCGCGTGTCGGGCTTGTCGGAACCGTAGCTGTCCATCGCGTCCTGCCAGGTGATACGCGGCAGGGGGCGTTTTACCTCATAATTCAACGTTTCGGCGAAGAGCTCTTTCAAGAAACCCTCGTTGACGGCGATCACATCGTCGACATCGACAAAGGACAGCTCCAAGTCGATCTGGGTGAAATCCGGCTGGCGGTCGGCGCGCAGGTCCTCGTCGCGGAAGCAGCGCGCCAGTTGGATATAACGGTCATAGCCCGAGACCATCAGCAACTGTTTGAACAATTGCGGGCTCTGGGGCAGGGCGAAGAACTCGCCCGGGTGTACGCGGCTGGGTACCAAGTAGTCCCGCGCGCCCTCCGGCGTGCTCTTGGTGAGCATGGGGGTCTCTATCTCCAAAAAGCCCTGCTCGGCAAAGTAGCGGCGCGTGCAGAAGGCGATCTTATGGCGCATCAGCAGGTTGCGCTGCATAGCGGGGCGGCGCAGATCCAGATAGCGGTATTTCAGACGCAGGAGCTCGCCCGCGTTGCAGTTGTCGTCGACCTCGATGGGCGGCGTCTCGCTTCGGCTCAAAATCTTGAACGAAGAGACCCGCACCTCGACCTCGCCCGTCGCCATGTTCGGGTTGACCATACCCGGCGTACGCAAAATGAGCGTGCCGCGCACGGCAAGTACGAATTCGGCGCGTATCCCGCCCGCCAAAGCGAAGTCCGTCTCGGGCATATCGGCGGAATCGAAAACGATCTGCATCAGCCCCGTGCGATCCCGCAGCTGTACAAAGATGAGCGCGCCCAAGTCGCGGTGCGCATTGGTCCAGCCCATAAGCGTAACCTCGCGGCCTGCGTCCGCCGCGGTCAGTTCGGCGCAGTAAGAACTGCGTTTCCAGCCCCCCAATAGATCTTGCATGTGTAACCTCCGGTTTATTTATACAACAAACAGTTGTTTTACGCCGCCCGCCAGCCTGTGTATCATATCCTGCATTTCGCGGGTGACGGGTGTGTCGGTTTCGATGGTCATATAGGCGTCCTCGCCGCGCCCATGGCGGAAGACCTTCATAAAAGCGATGTTGACATCCATGACCGCCAATATGTTGCTGACCTCGGCGATGACGCCCGGCTGATCCGTATGGCGGATGATGAGGGTGGGGTATTCGCCCGTCAGCTCCACGCTCAGACCGTTGATTTCGGTGATCAATATAGCCGCGCCACCCACGCTCTGCCCCACCACCTCGGTTTCCGTGCCGCTTGCGGATGTGACGCGTATGCGCGCGGTGTTCGGGTGGGGCATGGGCTCATCGGAATACTCGAACTGCACATACATATCCGCCTGCGCGGCCAACGCCGCCGCGTCCTTGATGCGCGGATCGTCGGCCAATAAGCCCAGCAACCCTGCGATCAACGCTTTATCCGTCCCGTGGCCCGGCCCCGTCTCGGCAAAGGAGCCATACAGCGTGATATACGCATCCGTCACGGAACCGCCCGCGATATGCCGCGCCGTATGCGCAAGCCGCACAGCCCCCGCTGTATGGGAGCTGGATGGCCCCGTCATGCGCGGGCCTATGATGTCGAAAACGGAGAAGGTTTCCACGTATTTATATCAATCCCAACAAACTTTCCTTTTGTTTCCCTGCATTGCAGTAGGCAGACTTGATTTATGGGGATTCCTAACCACCCAACCAAACTGCGTTTGGTCGGGACCCGGCTCCCCATAAATCATAAAAGAAACGGGAGTGCCGCCCAACGGGAGACGCAGTTCGTTTCTACATTGTGAACTGCTTTTGCGCCCCGCGCAAAAGTAAATCGAAGTGCCGTACACCCGTCCTTCGACGGCGGCGTACAAGCGGTATGCGCAGCGGTGGCTCCGGACAAACGTTCCCGCGGCACACATGAAAATCCGCTTAGTGCTGCTTCCGTCAGGACCTGACACGGTTCACGGCATCATGTTGCACGGGGCTCGCCCATCAACGCTCCGTCTGCGCGCCTGCCTTATACGCAGACGTCTCGGGACGGGGATTACACCTTGCTATGGCGGATTGCAAGTTCAGGGCACCGCCAGCTCCCCGCTTAGTACGGCATTGTTATTATATCACGAAATAGAAAACTTGCAAAGCCATGTTTCTGTGATATAATCGGTTTATGAAACGACGTTTTTTGATTTTGTTCGCCATAGGCGCCGCACTCCTCCTCTTTGCGGGCTGCGGGGTGGCGGAGGTTCCCGAAGCAACGGATACGCCCGAGCCGACGGGCACGCCCTTTGCGGTGGAAATTGCGCAAGTGACGCTCCCTCCGACCGCTACGCCTGCGCCGACCGATACGCCCGAGCCGACGCCAAGCCCGACGCCCACGCCGAAGCCCTTGGAGGGGAAGATTATTGGCATTGATCCGGGGCATCAGAGGAAGGGCAACCATGATACCGAGCCGCAAAGTCCCGATTCTCCCATTATGAAGGCCAAATGCAGCAGCGGAACGCGGGCGCTGGGCGGCGCGCATGAATATGAAGTCAATTTGGAAGTGGCACTGCGCCTGCGGGCGCTTTTGGAGGAATTGGGCGCGACGGTTATTATGACCCGAGAGAGCCACGCTGTGGATATTTCCAATATAGAACGCGCGCTGATATTCAATGCGGCGGGGACAGATTACGCGCTCAGATTGCACTGCAACGGCGTAGACAATACGAGCAGGGCAGGCGCCTTTATGCTGGTGCCGCAGACAAACCCGTTTCTGGAGGATTGTCAGCGGGCGGCGCGACTGCTGATTGACGCTTTTTGTGCAAAAACGGGCGCAAATAATCTCGGCATAGTCGCGCGCGATGACCAAACGGGCTTCAACTGGTGCGAACGCATGATTATCAATATTGAGATGGGGCATATGACCAATCCCGAAGAAGGCAAGCTGCTCTCAGACCTCGCCTATTGGGATTTGATGGCGGTGGGGCTTTGCGAGGGGATCTTGGCGTATTTTGAAGGAGCGGGATTGTAAGTAATAGGTAATAATGCAGAATGCAGAGAGCTTGGGTTCGGCTCTCTGCATTTTCTTTTTGTTCCATGGGGTTTATGTATTGTGGGGGGAGGGCGCGATTTTGGCGGCTCCCGCAGGAGACGCGGCGCCCCTACGGTTGCGTTTACGGATCCTCGGGGTGTTCTGGGTGGGACGGGCGCGGCATGTTTCGCCCCTACACCAAATTCTCCGGGTTCAGGTCGAACAGCTCGGGAAGGACGAAGCGGCCGTCTTTGCGAATGAGGATGCCGTCAAAATAGATCTCGCCGCCGCCATATTCGGGGGTTTGGATGAGCACGAGATCCCAATGCTTGGCGGAGCGGTTGCCGTTGTCCGCTTCGTCATAGGCGCGACCGGGCGTGAAGTGGATGCTGCCTGCGATTTTTTCATCGAAGAGGGTGTCCTTCATCGGCACATTGATATAGGGGTTGACGCCGATGGCGAACTCACCCACATAGCGCGCGCCCTCGTCGATGTCGAGCATCTCGTTGATGCGCGCCGTGTCGTTGGCAGTCGCGTGGATAATCTTGCCATCTTTGAATTCAAAGCGTATATCCTCATAAGTGAAGCCGCTTTCCAAGGAGGGTGTGTTGTAGTGGATGACGCCGTTTACGCTGTCGCGCACGGGCGCGGTGTAAATTTCGCCGTCGGGGATATTCTTCTGACCCGCGCATTTCTCGCTGGGTATGCCCTTGATGGAGAAACTCAGATCGGTGTCCGCAGGCCCGACGATACGCACGCGGTCGGTGTTCGCGAGGAGTGCGGCCATCGCGTCCATGGCGCGATCCATTTTGGAGTAATCTAAGTTGCAGACCTTGAAGTAGAAGTCCTCGAAGGCCTCTGTACTCTGTCCCGCCTGCTGCGCCATGCCGGGCGAAGGATAGCGCAATACGCACCAGCGGGTCTTCTTGACGCGGATATCCCCGTGCACCGGGTTCCAATAGTGGGTCATGTAGTCGTTCATGCGGTCGCTGGGCACGTCACTCGTCTCGCTGGAATTGGCGCCGCCGCGCACGCCGATATAGGCCTGCATCTGACCCATCAGCGCGGCATCGACCCCAGCACGGATTTGCAGCTGCTCGGGCGTGCAATGCATCCACAGCTCGCGGTCCATGGCCTTATCCCCTATCCATAAGAAGGGCTTGCCGCCGACGCGATAGACTTCCTTGATGATGGCGCGGGTGAGGTCGTCACAACCGCCTATGTTTTCGATGAGGATATTCTCGCCCGGTTGCAGAGCGACGGAAAAGTTGACGAGCCCGCAGGCGAGCTCTATGATGCGCGGATCGAACATGTGATTTGCTCCTTTTATTTGGTATGATGCTGTATTATAACAGATTGCGCGGGAAATGGGGGAATAAAATGCGATTTTCGCGAAATCTTAATTTGCCGCGAAAGAAGAAATTGGTTTGTCTTTTGCGCAGGATCGTGCTACAATATTCGAACATCCATCAGGAGGAATCGAAATGAAAAAGTTTTTAGCGCTCGCGCTGGTGCTGATGCTGGCGTTCTCACTCGCCGCCTGTACGGGTGATGGCGGCGATAGCCCCGGCGAAACAAGCACGCCAAACGGCGAAGACCCCTGCGCTTGCTGCCCGGATTGCAACCAGGAGGACTGCGTCTGCGCGGAATGCGGCGGCAGCGAAGCTTGTAAATGCGCCGCGCCCGACAGCGAAGCCAACTGGACGATAACGTTCGAGAATGCCATGGCGTCCTCGCCAAACAAAAACTTACCGGACTATTTCATTGAGAACTATACACTCAATTTTACAGCCACAAAACAGGGCGGCTACACGATGCTCGGGGCGTATACGGGCACAGGCTATCTGACAAATGAAATGGACCCCTCCGGCGCGTATGAAGTAAGCGGAGGCCGCCTGCTATACGATGAAATGGGCTGGGAAGGTCCGCTTGCAGATACCTCTTTTGAACTTTACAAACCCGAAGACATCGCGGCGCCGGCGGATGATCTCGGTGACCTAACGCTGTTGGCAGTCCCGTTCGGCGCATCAGCGAAAGAGCCGATGTCATGGAGTGTCACCGGAAGACACTATGTAGTGAGCACAGACGGCAGCGGCGTGAAGGATATGGAGGCAATCTATGAACCCACCTATCGCATCGTGGTATATTCGGACGGCACGGCGGAACTCTACCTGTACGATACGACTGCGTCGAGCGTTCTCTGCTTCCGGGGTACTATAAGCAAAAAACCAATCGGAAGCAGTTAAAACAGTTTTGACTGGTGAAAAAATAGCTTGCAATCGCGGGATATAAGTGCTATACTGCTATTTGTTCAAATATGCAATAAAATTTTTGGGGGTATATCCTTTGGCAAACATCAAATCCGCTATCAAGCGCGCGCAACTGACCGACGAGCAGAACCTGCGCAACCGTATGGATCGTTCCGAACTGAAAACCGCGATACGCCGCTTAGACGAAGCGCTGCGCGGGGACGATAAAGACGCCGTGCAGGCCACATATCTGCATGCCGTGAAGACCGTGGATCAGGCCGCCGCAAAAGGCGTCATCCACAAGAACAATGCCGCGCGCAAAAAGGCGCAGCTGGCAAAGAAGCTGAACGCCGGGGCGTAATTGCACCGCAGTTTGTGATTTTGAGAGCCCGCGCTATTGGTGCGGGTTTTTCGTTGGTGTGGGGTGCATTTGTAGGGATGAGGCATGCCTCGCCCGCGCGAGTGTGGAGTTGCGGTAAGAATTTATAAGGAGGTAAGCATCATGCAAAAAAGAAGATTAATCGTTTTGCTCGTATTTTTCGGAATTGGGTTTGTCCTCGCGATGGCCTGTGCCGATTCGGTACCGTGTGCTGTCACAACACCGCTTCCAACTGTTTCCATGCAACCCATACAGAGCGCAGAAACAGAAACGCCCAAACCTACACCCGAAGTTGAAATAACACCGGTTCCCATGCTGTGCGTAAATATAGAGAATGACGAGGAACTTACCGCATGGCTGGAATCGGATGAATCAAAGTATCCCGGTGCTATACAGCTTGTTTTGGGGGCGAATGTTTTGGATTGGGAAAGCATTGACATCCGCTTGTTTCCGAACTTAGAGTTATGGCTACCTGAGGGGTTGACTGAATTTGGTGGTCTTGGGAACACCATCGATTATTTGGCAGTCGGATTGCCTTCTACGGTGAAATCCATTGAACAAGGAGCGTTTTTCGATTGTTCGGCAGTCTTGCTTCACCCGGACAATAAATGGTTCGTTAAGAAAGACGGTGTGCTGTATGATGCAGAAATGCGAACGGTGTATCATTGTGACGTGGACGTTGAGCAGGTAACCTTACCCGATTCTGTGCGGGAGATAGGATATTCTGCATTTAGGGGATGCTCTGAGTTGCGTGAGATTATCCTCTCACCTAATTTGGAGTATGTACGTGATTTAGCCTTTGAGTTTTGCAGTTCATTGGAAGAACTGAATTTTCCTGTCAGCTTGAAAAGAGTGGGCTATTGCGCTTTTATAGACGGACTTTTTACCACCGTTCGCTTTAGCGGTGATACGGTCGACTTTGTTATCGGCAACTGGGAAGCTATCGCCCCGTTTGATGGTAGCGAAATCCGCACGATAATCTTTGATCAAAACACACAGCGTGATTGGTATTTTGGTGATCTTCCGAAATTGCAGCAAGTGGTGTTCCTTTGTGAACCTCCAAAGTACGCGCCGGTAGATGTTATTTTTCAGATAGCTTTTAGGACGGATCCGGAACAGATTACTGTTTACTATCTGTCTGAATTTGCGGCGTTTTGGGCGCCTAATGGAGAAACCACGTGGCGCGGGGTGTCTCTTGTTGCGATTGATTCGCTGGATGAACTGCCGCCGTTGGAACCGTGAGTATTGGTAAGGGGAATTTTACATGTCCATGAACGGGCTGGCTCTGCGGATGATGGTTGAGGAGCTTGCGACAATTGAGGGTGGGAAAATCGATAAGGTGCAGCAGCCGGATAAGGATACTGTGGTGCTGCATGTGTTTGCCGCGCTTCATCGAAGCGCCGAAAAGCGGCGCTTGCTGATTAATATCAACCATGAGAATGGGCGCGTGCAGCTGACGGAGACAGGTGTGGAAAACCCTGCTATGCCGCCCGCTTTTTGCATGGTGCTGCGCAAGCATCTTATCGGCGCGCGCATCATTGGCATCGTGCAGGAGGGCTGGGACCGCGTGCTGCGCATCGCCCTGCGCGGAAAGGATGCGCTGGGGGATGCCGTTTCGCTGGAACTGGTTGTGGAGCTGACCGGGCGGCACGGGAACATATTATTGCTGCGCGAGGGGCGGATTCTGGACTGCATACGGCATATCGGATTGGGCGACAGCGTGACGCGGCCCGCCCTGCCGGGGCTGCGCTATGTGCCTGTGCCGCCGCGCGAGGGCAAACGCAACCCCTTTGATTTGACGGAGACCGAAATTGCCGCATATGGCGCCGAGCGGCTCTATACGATTGCCGAGGGGCTGGACGCGAAGAGCTGTGCGCGCATGGGGGACAGCCCGTTTGCGTTGTTGAAAGCGATGCGAGCTGGGGCGCGGGATGTATATTTGCATCCGCAGTTTGGCGTGCTGCTCTTTCCTACGGAGGGGGCGGCGCGGCGGGACAACCTGTCGGCGGCCTATGACGAATGGTTTGCGGGGCGCGATCATGCCCTGCGTATGCGGTCATCCGAGGCTGCGCTGCGTTCTACCTTGGAGAGCGCGAAGAAGCGGGTGGAACGCAAGCTGGCGCTTTGTTTAGAGAATATGGAAAACGCGGCGCGGGCGGAGGAGTGGCGCCGTTGGGGCGAGTTACTGGCCTCTTGCGGGAAGGAGGCCCCGCGGGGCGCGGATCGGTTGGCGATCTTGGATTATTATTGTGATCCGCCTGCGGACGCGCTGGTGCCCATCGACCCCGCCAAGAGCGCGCGGGAGAACGCGAAGGCGTATTTCAAGAAGTACCGCAAGGCCAAGGCGGCGCGGGAATACGCGGAGCGGGCCCTGGACGGGCTGCGGACGGAGCTGCGCTACTTAGAGGAGCTGCTCTTTCAGCTCTCCGTCGCCGATTCCGCCGCCGATTTGGCGGAGCTGCGGGCCGAGATGGTTGCGCAGGGGTACGTGAAGGCGGATGCGACGGGCAAGCGTAAAGATAAGCCCCCCTCCCCCGCCCGGCCCCTGTCCTTTGTTGCGCCGGACGGGACTTGCGTCTCTGTCGGGAAGAATAATCTGCAAAACGAGGGCCTCACGCGGGCAGCGAAGCCCTCGGAATGGTGGCTGCACGCCAAGGACATGCCCGGCTCGCATGTGATTATCCACGCGGAGGCACCCACAGCGGAGACCCTGCACTTTGCGGCGCGCTTGGCGGCGCACTTTTCGGCGGGGCGGCAAGGGGCCCGCGTAGCGGTGGATTGCACGCAGCGGAAGTATGTCAAAAAGCCTGCGGGCGCGAAGCCCGGCTTTGTCATTTACACAAACCAGCAGACCTATTATGTGGAACCGATGGAGGCGCTATGAGACTCTTGCTTGCGACGAACAACCCGCACAAGGCGGCGGAGCTGCGCGCCGTGCTGGCCCCCTATTTCGCGGAGATGTGCACGCTGCGGGAGGCGGGTATCGACTTGGACGTGGTGGAGGACGGGGCGACCTTTGCCGAGAACGCGATGAAGAAGGCCGTAGAGACCTTTGCTTTGGCAGCGGATTTCGACGCGGTGCTGGCGGATGATTCGGGGCTTTGCGTGGACGCACTGGGCGGCGCGCCGGGGATTTATTCGGCGCGGTTCTCGGGCGTGGCCCACGCAGTGGCGAACAACAACGCCAAGCTGATGGAAGTGATGCGCGATGTACCCGATGGGGCGCGCGGGGCACATTTTGTCTGCTATGTTGTGCTGCTGCGGCGCGGCTTGCCGCCCGTCTGCGTGGAGGGGATTTGCGAGGGCAGCATACTGCGCGCGCCGCGCGGGACGGGCGGCTTTGGCTATGACCCCTATTTCTTCTATCCGCCCCTGGGCAAAGGCTTTGCCGAGTTGACGGCGGATGAGAAGAACGAGGTGAGCCATCGGGCGCGGGCTGTGCGGGGGTTGATTGCCGTTTTGGGGGCGGAGGGGGATGGTTGATCAATGCGCTGTAGGGCGCGATATATCGCGCCCCTACATTGAACATTGCGCGTTGAACATTGCATATTTTATTTCCTCTCCTTAAAATCTTTATCGATTTTCTGCTTCCAATCGGCGCAGATGGGGGCGGCTTGGCGGGCGCAGTGGACGGCTTCGCCGATGGCGTCGTACATGTGGGCGGTGCCTATTGGGTCTGCGCGGTAGTTTGCCGCGCGGTCGGGCGCGATGCCGAAGCGGCCTGCCGTTTCCACGGCGTCGATGTTTGCGCCGATGAATAGGAATTCCCATCCGTATTTTTCCTTTTGGCGCTCGATCATGGATTTGATTTTATCATAGCGATATTCGCGGCTGGCGTTTTCCATGCCGTCCGTGGTGATGACGATCATCACCTTCTCCGCCCGCTCCGTCTCGGCTGTGTGCTTCCGGGCGTTGCCTATCTTGTCGATCGTGCGGCCTATGGCGTCCAACAGGGCCGTGCAGCCGCGGACATAATACTCCCTGTCCGTGATGGGCGCGATGCCCACGAGGGGGATACGGTCGTGCAGGAGCTCGTAGCGGTCGTCGAAGAGTACCGTTGTGATAATGGCTTCGCCCGGTTCGTTTTTTTGCTTTTCCAGCAGGGCGTTATAGCCGCCGATGGTATCCTGCTCCAGCCCCGACATAGAGCCGCTGCGGTCGAGGATGAAGACCAGTTCTGTCAATCCTTTTTTCATGGGGTTGATCCTCCTGTGTTGTGATGCATAGAGGATACTTGTTTTTGCAGACGGATTGGTCGCTTGGCGGGCGACAAAAGCATTTACCGTTGCGACAGAATATGATAAAATGCTGCATCCTTATTTCGGAGGTTTCCATGCGGCGTGTATTATCTGCGATTCTCGGCATCCTTCTGGCATTCGCCTTTTTGGGTATAGGCACCGTTCCGGCTGAGATCGAGATCATTTCCATCACGGATCGGGCGGGTTTGGAAGCCATCCGGGACTATCCCGGCGCCGCGTATCGTTTGGATGCGGATATTGACCTCAGCGACGCGCCCTGGATACCCATTCCGCTGTTTAGCGGTGTTTTGGACGGAAACGGGTACAGCCTGTACAACATATACATTGAGAGCGCCGGGGAAGCGCTGCGCTCGGTATACTCTTCCGGGCAGCGACATACGGAGTTTCCCTCCGTATTTTCCGGTTTTTTTGCATGCATAGAAGACGCCGAGATTCGGGATCTGGCTCTGCTGAACCTATGCATCGATTTGCAGATTGACAACAGCTGTTTTGCGGGCGGATTGGCGGGCTATGCATGGCAGTCCACGGTCAGCGGCTGCCTAATCGAAGCGCGGGTTCGCTTAGTGAGCTCGGGCAAGGCTGCCGGAGCGGCGGGCCTGATCGGATGCGGGTTTGCCGATCTGACAAACAATACGGTATATGCGGACGTAACCCTCTTGGATACGGGCGGCGAGACGCATAGCGGGGCGCATGCGGGCGTCCTGTTGAGCGAGGGGGGCTGCGAACAGTATGGCGGCGGGCTCATGGCCTATGGATACGGACGCATACGCGATAACCGTGTCCATGCCCAACTTTGGACGGCCGTTGACGGCTTTGCGCACAATGGGCTGCTCATGGGCATCTGGTTTGTCTATACCTTTGATCCGGGCGTCACAAACATCGATATAGAGGGCAATGTGACCGGCGGCGATATCTATTACCTTGAACGGGTTCCGCCGGGGCATACGGGGCATGCCTATACCAGTGCGTTTTGCGGGGAGCCGCATCCCCCGAGGGGCTCTAAATATACCGTTGCGGAATGGGCGAATAAGATACGTTACAGGAATAGCTTCGAAAACTATCAACGCCATCGGCTCACGGAGATAGCCGAGCCCTTTGGGCCGGAGCAATGTGCCGCGCCGGATTACAGCGCCGAGATTTTCGAGTCGAGCTGCACGGAATTCGGGTATACACAATATACCTGCACGGGATGCGCATACAGCTACAAGACATATATGCGCCCGCGGCACAGTTTTGCGGAGAGCAGGGTCGAGACCAGCTATACGGAGGGCGGATACGTCAGCGGCGTTTGTACCCTGTGCGGGTATAGCGCGATTTTAAGCGAGTGGCCCGCCCTGACGCCCGCGCCGACTGCACCGGCGCCCACGGAGGAACCGGATAGCGGGGGTGAGGAGACGGATGATATTGGTGGGGGGACGTGGAACCCGGTGCTGCTGTGGCTACTGGTTTTGATACCTGTGGCGCTGTTGGCGGGTGGGTGGTTAATTTATAGGCCGCTCACCGTTGAAAGACTGTTCAACAAACTGCGCCGGCTCTCCGTTTACGATTGGCCATTCGGGCTCTTGCACCCAATCGGGCTTTTTCCCGTTCATGTGAAAGGCCTTTTTTAATCTTCGTTTTGCTTCACGTTTATATTGTTTTCCGTCGAATGTATCGGGGATTCCTTCCAGCACAGAGATAACCACAGTATCAGCATCTTTTCTACCAATGCAGTCTAAACCTATGCTATCAAGCAGCTCCATTTCATGCAACTCGGAGGGGCGTTTTCGCTTAAAATCTGGGAAAGCTGTTTCCAATAATGCGCTTGCAATATTATGCAAGGCTGTTTGCCCATAAATAGATTCTATACCAACGGCCATTATAGCGCTGTGTATTTTGAATGCATTCGTTTCCAGAAGTTGATAGCAACCACATTTCCCCCAGATCGGATGCCGAGGGGTGTATTTCATTTCTTCGCTCAGAAATGCTTGTAAGGTATTCCAAATCTCCGGCTGCAAGTAAAGTTCGACGCAAAACTCTGAATGGAGCAGCTTTCCGGTTACAAATCGCTTTATTGTTTCTATGGCTCTGTTTTCCATTGCGAATATTCTGAGACGCTAATATTTCTTCCCCAACAGCTCCGGGCGTGTTTGTTGGGTTTTTTTCTTGGATTCGGCGAGACGCCAGGCCTGGATGCGGACGTGGTGGCCGTTTAATAGGATTTCGGGGACGGGGCGGCCGCGGAAGTCCGCCGGGCGGGTATATTGGGGGTATTCGAGGAGACCGTTGGTGAACGATTCCTCCTCGGCGCTGGCGGCGTCACCCAGCACGCCGGGGATAAAGCGGGCGAGACAATCGATCAGCACCATGGCGGGCAGCTCGCCGCCCGTTAAGATATAGTCGCCGATGGAGATTTCCTCGTCTATCAACTCCATGACGCGCTCGTCCACACCCTCATAGTGGCCGCAGAGCAGGAGGAGATTCTCTTCCTGCGCTAAATCTCGCGCGATTGCGGTCGAGAGAGGTTTGCCTCGCGGGGTCAGGAGTATACGCGTCGTGCGTCTCTCCCCCGCTACCTCGGTAATCGCATCGAATATGGGCTGAACCATCATAACGAGACCCGCACCGCCGCCGAAGGGGTAGTCGTCCGCCTTTTTGTGCTTATTGTCCGCCCAGTCGCGGATATTGTGGGTGCGTATATCCAAGAGACCCGCGGTTGTGGCGCGGCCCAGCATGCTGGCTGTGAATACGCTTTCGAACATTTCGGGGAAGAGGGTTAAAATATCAATCCGCAAAGCAGCCTACCTCCCGCAAGATTTCGGCATGCAGTACCATGCGCTTATTTTTTGTGTCCACTTCCGATAGAACTTTTTTCAACGCGGGGACGAGGAGTTTGCCGCCTTCGATCTCGTAGATGTCGTTTGCGCCCGTGACCAATACGTCGGTGATTTTGCCGTAGTGCTTGCCGCCTGTGTCGGAGACTTCACAGCCTATGAGGTCGGCGACGAAATAGGTGAAGGCGGGCAGAGGGACGGCTTTCTCGCGTGGGACGCAGAGATAGGCGTTGCGCAGGGTTTCGGCCTGTTCGATGCTATCATAGCCATCCAGCTTCAGTAATACCGCGTTGGGGGCGACGGAAAGCACAGAAAGCGACACGGGAACATGATCCCCATGCCGCTCTAAGATTGCTTCGCGCAGTTTGGCGTAGCGATTGCTGTCATCCGTCAGCGGCGTAACGCGAACCGCGCCGCGCACGCCGTGCGGGCGGGTGACCACGCCGATGCGCAAGGTTTCATTCGCCATTACAGGATATCGACCACGACTTTCTTGTCGCTGTTGATCGACGCGGCCTTGACAACCGTGCGGATCGCCTTCGCGATGCGGCCGCCGCGACCTATGACCTTGCCGATATCCTCCTGGTTGACGGCGAGGGTGACGCGGATGCAGTCCGTTTCCTCGGTGCGGGTGACGACCACATCCTCCGGGTGCTGGACCAGGCTTTCGGCGATATATTGAACCAGCTTATCCATTGGCTTCGGCCTTTCTCAGCAGGGCGCGAACGGTATCCGTGGGCTGCGCGCCCTTGCGCATCCATTCCGCGGCCTTTTCGGTGTCGATTTTCAATTCGATGGGGTCTTTGATGGGGTTGTAATAGCCGAGTTCCTCGACAAATGCGCCGTCGCGCGGGGCGCGGGAGTCCGCGACCACGATGCGGTAGAAGGGGGCCTTTTTCGCGCCCATGCGGCGCAGTCTGATTTTGAGCATTTTTTGTTTTCCTCCATTTTTGTTTGATACGACTGGCGGATGATATCCGCCCCTACGGGTTGTTTTACAATCGGCGGGGTAAGCGATTGCCTGCAATCGCTTGCGATTCGCAATCGTCCCCTGCGAGTGTTTATATGCAAACGGTTGGCCGTTTTACATCAGAATCCGAACGGGTTGCGATGGCCCTTTTTGCCCGGTTTGCCGCCGCCCATTTGCTTCATCATCTTTTGCGAAGCTTCGAACTGGTTCATTAGGCGGTTGACGTCCTGTACCGTGGTGCCGCTGCCCTTGGCGATGCGCTTGCGGCGGCCCGCGTTTAGGAGGGAGGGTTTAGCCCGTTCGCGTGGGGTCATGGACTGGATGATGGCGCGGGTGCGCTTCATCTGTTTTTCATCCACCTGCAGGTTGCCCATCTTCGCCTTCATACCGGGGATCATGGACAATATTTCGTCCATGGAGCCCATCTCGGCCATCTGATCCATCTGTTCGAGGAAGTCGTCCAGGGTAAAGCTGTCGGTGCGTATCTTCTTTTCCAAGGCGGCGGCCTGCTTCTCGTCAAAGGTCTTTTGCGCCTTTTCGATGAGGGTCAGCACGTCGCCCATGCCCAAGATGCGGCTGGCCATGCGATCGGGATGGAAGGGCTCTATGGCGTCCAATTTCTCGCCGATACCCGCGAATTTGATGGGCTTGCCCGTCACCGCGCGCACCGAGAGGGCCGCGCCGCCGCGCGCGTCGCCGTCCAACTTGGTCAGGATGACGCCCGAGAGGGGGACGGTCTCCGAAAACGCCTTGGCGGCGTTCACCGCGTCCTGCCCTGTCATCGCATCGACGACCAAGAGGACTTCGTTGGGGTGCACGGCCTTTTCGATTTCGGCCAGCTCGCTCATCATATCGGCGTCGATATGCAGGCGGCCCGCCGTATCGAGGATCACGACGTCGCGGAAGGTGTGGCGCGCGTGCTCGATGGCTTCCTTCGCGGTCTTGACGGGGTTCTGCGTGCCGCGCTCGAAGACGGGTACCTCCGCCTGCGCGCCGACGATTTGCAGCTGGCCGATCGCGGCGGGGCGGTAGATATCGCAGGCGACCAACAACGGCGATTTGCCATACTGCTTTTTCAAGAGCTTGGCCAGCTTGCCGCACATCGTGGTCTTGCCCGCGCCCTGCAGGCCTGCCATCAGGATGACGGCGGGTTTGACGTTGCCGAAGTCGAGCTTGGCGTTCTCCCCGCCCATCAGGGCCGTCAGCTCCTCGTGGACGATTTTGATGACCTGCTGGCCGGGGGTCAGGCTTTCGAGGATATCGGCACGGACGGCGCGCTCGGTGACGCGCGCGATAAAATCGCGCACGACGTGGAAGTTGACGTCCGCTTCGAGCAACGCCATCTTCACCTCGCGCATGGCTTCGCGCACATCTTTCTCACTCAGGCGCCCGCGGCCCGTCAGTTTTCTGAACGTGGCCTGCAGGCGTTCGGCGATGCCCTCAAACGCCAATTGGTTCCTCCCAAAGTCTGTGTATGTTTTGTATGGCTTGCAGCGCCTTTTCTATATCCTGCTCTTGCAGGGCGCGTTCCGCGCGCTCCAGCAGGATGTCCTGCTTGCGCAGGGTTTCGGCAAAGTGCAGGGCGGCTTCCATGCGCTCCAGCTCCTCGTGGGCGCGACGGAGCGCATCCTGCACGCCCTGACGGCTGATGCCCTCGACCTCCGCGATCTCGGCCAGTGAGCAATCCTCATCGACACTTTGACGCAGCATGCGCTGCGCGCGGGGGGGCAGGGCGGCCGCATACAGGTCGGTCAGTTGGGCGCGCCTTAACAGATCTTCCGTGGCTTTGTCCTCCCGCTTTCCTGTAAAGTTTCTAGCTTGACAGGTGCATTATAGCAGGGGTTTTGGGGCGTGTCAAGTGTTTTTCTTTACAGGCGAGGATCCACGGGTTCGCTCTCCATGGCCAAGACGCCGAACACGCATTCATGCACGCGATAGAGCGGTTCACCCTGCGCGAAACGTTCCAGCGCTTCCATGCCGAGCGCGAATTCGCTCAGCGCCAGATTGCGCTTCTTGGAGAGGGAGCGCTTTTTGAGACGCGGCAGGTGGTCGGCCAGCAGGTATTCGGGGCCATAGATGATACGCAGATATTCGCGGCCCCGGCACTTGACGGCGGGCTGCAGGAGTTCAGCGCCCTGCGTGGCGATGAAGTCATAGGGCTTGACGACCATGCCCTCGCCGCCCGCGGCGGTCAGCTCCTCCCACCATTTTACGCCATTGGCGACGCTGTTTTCATCGAGCAGATCGACGAGGAGGTGGGACGTCGCCATAAAGATGGGGTCGCGGCCTGTCATATATTGCGCGATGCTCTCCATGTGCCAGATGTGGTTTTCACTGCACCAGGTCTTGCCCTCCGTCGCGAGGATGTGGAAGGGGGCGATGCGATAGTCGTCCAAACACTTGACGTCCCAGCAATAGCGGCGGTAGGCGTCCGTATACAGGTTCAAAGCTTCGGCACGGGCCCGGTATTGCGCCAACAATTCGGGCTGTGCGATATTTGACTGCCCGATCGCGTCTATGGCGGCTGCCAGCGCGCTACGCCCGGCGCGGCCCACGGGGGCATATTGCTCCTCGAGCAGCTTCTGCGCCTTGGCCGACCAGGGCATCAGCTCCGTATCGAGACAGACCCAATCGGTTTCGAAATCGTTCCAGAAGTCGGAGGAGGTCAGAACCGTTTGCAGACGCGTCAGGATGGCGGTCTCCGTATCCCGATCCTCAAAGAAGCGGCGCCCGGTTCTTGTATAAATGATGCCAAAGCCGCCGTCCTCCGCCTTGAAGCGGCGCGCCGCGGTCTCGGCGTCCCGGCACAGCACGATCACCGCGCGGGAGCCCATGTGCTTCTGTTCGCAGACCACCTTGCCGACGCCTCGCGTCTTATAATAATCGAAAGCTTCTGTCGGGTATTCCAAATAGTCCGCCAGCTTGCTGGTCTCGCAGGGGGACATGGTGGGCGGCAGGTATATGAGCCAATGCGGGTCGGCGGCGAAGCGGCTCATCACTTCTAATGCGGCGGCGGCGTTTTCCGCGTTGATTTTGATGTTGCGGCGCAGTCGGGTGGAGAGGTATCTCTGTCCTATGACGTCATCGATATTCAGCATATCGTCGTATGCTACGGGCTTGTCAAGGAAGGGTTTTGCGGGCGCATAATATTCCCGCGCGGCTTCCACCTGCACGATCTCCTTTTCGGGATAGCGGAACGCGCTCAGCTGGCCGCCGAAGACGCAACCCGTGTCGATGCAATACGTATTGTTGATCATCTCGACGCGCGGCGTGGGCGTGTGGCCATAGATGACCATCGCCTTGCCGCGATATTCGTTCGCCCAGGGCAGGCGCACGGGCAGGCCGTAGGCGTCGGTTTCGCCCGTCGTGTCGCCATAGAGACAGAAGTCGCGCACGCGCGCGCTGCCGCGGCCCTGCAACTTTTCTTTCAGGCCCGCGTGGGCGGCGACCAATTTGCCACCGTCGAATACATAGTTGCTGATCAGACTGTCCAGGAAGTCTTTGACCTCCGCGATAAACGCGTCGCTTTGGGCATACAGCTGCTCGACCGTGGTGGCGAGCCCGTGCGTCAGTTTCACATAGGCGCCGCGCAGTTTTTTCAACAGTTTGGCGTCGTGGTTGCCCGCGGCGCAAAAAGCGGCACCGGACTGCACCATGCCCATCACAAGGCGCAACACCTCTACATTGTTCGGGCCGCGGTCACAGAGGTCGCCGAGGAAGACGGCCTTGCGGCCCTCGGGCGGGGTGGCTATGCAGTTTTCTTTGTCGACCGCATAGCCGAGCTTTATGAGCAGTTCGCAGAGCTCATCATAGCAGCCGTGGATATCGCCTATGATATCGAAGGGCCCCGTTTCCTGCTTTTTATTGTTCCAGAGCGGTACGCGGACGATTTCGACTTCGGCGATTTCGGCTTCGCTTTTCAGCACGTATACGTAGCGGAAGCCGTCCTTCTGCAAGAAGCGCAGGGAGCGGCGCAGTTGTTCGCTCTGGCGCGCGATGACGTGGCCGCTAAAGTTGCGGTCGGTGCGCGCTTCGTTGCGCTCCCTGCACAGCTTCTCGGGCATATCGAGGACGATCGCGACCGCGTGGCAATTCTGGTCCTTCGCGAGTCGCAATACGCCCGCACGGGCTTCCTTTTGTACGTTGGTGGCGTCTATGACCGTGAGCAGGCCAAGCTCCAAGCGCTTGTTCGCCACATAATAGAGCGTGTCAAAGGCCTGCGCAGACACAGCCTGGTTGTTTTCGTCGTCCGAAATGAGGGCGCGGAAATAGTCGGAGGACAGGACCTCCGTTGGCTTGAAAAAGCGCTTGGCGAAAGTGGATTTGCCGCTGCCGGATACGCCCATGAGACCGACGACGGCTATTTCGGGTACCTCAACGCGCATACAAGCCTGCCTCCTCGCTCCTTGGAATTTCGTTATGCGCGTGCGCACTCAATGTAAACACCCCCATCTGGGTCGGCGCGCCGCAAACTGCGTCCGCATCGCCGATTTCGGAAAAGTGCACCGTATAGCCGAAGTTTTGGGCGATTTTTGCCGCCCATGTTCGAAATTCGGCACGCGTCCACTCGAAGCGGTGGTCGCCGTGGCGCAGGTCTCCCGCATACAGGTTCTCGTAATGCGCGTTATACTCGCGGTTCGGCGTGGTCAATATGACGAGCGGCGGTTTGGTGAATTCGAAGAGGACGCGCTCGAAGGCCGTCAGTCGCGGGAGATCCAGATGCTCTATCACCTCCACAACGCAGGCGGCATCATAGCCCGCAAAGCGCGCGTCCTTATAGGTGAGCGAACCCTGCATCAGCTGTACGCGCGCGCGCTGGGCATCGCCCGCGTGCTCCAATTTCAGTTTATCGACGGCTCGCTGCAGGGCGACATGCGAGACGTCTACGCCCGCAATCTGCGTGAATTGGCGCTCACGGGCGAGCAATTGCAGCAGGTTCCCCTCCCCACAGCCGAGGTCGATAACGCGCGCGACATTGCTACTCTTCAGCGCGGCGACCACGCTGCCGAGACGCTGCGCGTTCAGGGTCTGCTTTTTTTCGGGCTTTTCCGCCGGTTCTTCCGCTTCATCCGGCGCGTCGTCCGCCGCCAAGCGCGCGAAGGCCATATTGACAAGGGCGCGGCGGCGGTTCAGGTAACGGTTCATGATATAGGCGCGCTCCGGGTGCTCGGGCAGCCAGTCCGACCCCAGACGCAGCAGTTTCTCCACTTCATCCTCGCCGACCCAATAATGCTTTTGCCTATCGAAGACGGGGATCAGCACATATAAATGTTTGAGCAGGTCGCGCAGGCGCAGGGTGCCGCGTATTGTCAGGTTGACATATTTGCTCTCGCCCCAGTCGGGAAAGCTTTCATCGGAGATGAAAGTTTCATAACTGACCGCATAGCCCAGCGGCTCGAAGACGCTGTGCAGTTTCCCCTGCTCACCGCGGCAGGGGAGCATGGTGAGCGTGGCCGTCAGGTCTATCGGGGTATCGGACAGGGCCTGGTGGGCGTCCGCGCGACCCGTTATCGCGGTGCCGAAGACCTTTGAGATGGCCGTGCTCAAAAACGACGAGGACACATAGGGCCTGTCGTTGACATAGTCAAACAGACCGCCGCCCGTGCTGCCCACCTTGCCGCGCGCCAGATCGATGGGGTCCAGGTCCAAGAGCAGGGCCGCCGTGGTGCGCTCAAATGTGACTTCCGGGTAGAAGACATAGGCCCTGCCGTGGTTCAGTTCGAACACTTGCGCGCGGTTGGGGTTTTTATAGAGCAGGTAGCCGAGCTCTGCTGTGTTTTGGCCTGTGTAGGTGATTGTTAAGAGCATGCGTTTATTGTAACAGATTGCTCCTGCGCCCGCAAGCGGGTACAGCAAAAGCCCCGGCGTTTGCCGGGGCTTTGGGGTTGTTTCGTCTCAATTGCCGAGCATGATATCGAGGATGGAGCTGGGTTTTCCCGAATCGGTCGGCCAACCGGGGTAGGTGCCGTCGCCGGGGGGTTTTTTGCCGCCGTCGTCGCCGAGCCAGTATGAGGAGTCCTCCAAGATATCCAAGGGTTTGAACCTCAGTATCTCTATGATCGGTGTGCTGTAATGCAACATGTTCATCTCCTCCTTCCGCTTACGATAAGTGGGCATCGTTATAGGATTCGTTGTACAAATGGCCGCTCACAAATGGATACGAAATGCGCTTGGAGGATTTGCCTTGCGGCCCCACCAGATCCACCGAATCGATGATGTTCTTAATGGAGTTATGCTTCATCATAGGCGCGATTGCGGTTTGCGTAGAGTCCGTATACACCCATGCCAAGGTGTCGTTCGCGGGACTGCCGCTGAACTTGGCATTGCTTGTCAGATTCGGATCATCCTTGCTTATCACCTGTACGAAGGGCATGAACACGACACGCGCAAGCTGCATCGCACCTACGGCGCCGTCCAGAACCACGCAGTAGTCGATGAACTGCTGACCCTTAGGGGCGGAGAAGATCATGACGTCCGTGCGACCCGCCGCGCGCAGGGCTTGCAGCCAAGCGTCGGCATCCACCGCATCCTCCATCGCCTGCGTCCAAGTGATGTTGGTACCCGAATTGTCGTTCGTGCCGTCGGAGCAGATGACGCGGCGCAGGTTGGAACCGGTGCCGCCCGTTACCAAATGCTGTTGACCGTTCATATAAGTAGTCAGCATCATATCATATATACCGAAGACGAGGACATCGCCCACTTCGAGGTTGGCCTGCAGCAGTTTCAGATCAAGCCTTGCGCCATAGCGGAGCGCGGAATAGTCCGTCTTCGCCTGCGCGCCGAGGTTTTGGACGTTCAGTTCTGCCGGGATTGTCCTGCGCGCCAAGATGGCTACATCATCGTATTGATTCCCGGGTATATAGAAGGTGAAGTAGTCCGTATTGCCGTTGCCGCCAGTTGCCGGATCGTTAAGCGGATAGTGGTCGCTCAGCGAAAAATAGCGAGTTTTGTTGCGCGCATCGGTCATACCAATGTTGAAGGTGTTCAGGGCGGTGCCTTGCGTGATCGTGAATTCCAGCGGCGGACCCCAAAGCGCAGTGTTGCGCCTGTAGTCGGAATCCGTGACCGGTTGAGGTGGGTTGACAGGTTCGTATTCGCTATAATTGATGCAGAATCCGCTCTGCGTCTTCAAGGCATAGCCACCGTTGGGCATCCTAATGAGATTGAACACGCGGATATCCGCCGGGTTCCAGACGTCCGGGATATTGGTGATATCGAAGCCATACATCGGATCCGCATATTCCGCTTTCATGCGCCTGACGATTGGCGAACCGGCGTTATTGATTTCCTGCCCGGTCGCGAAGAGGAGGGTGTTGTCGCCCGACGATGCACTTGTTCTCTTGCCCATGATGAGAATTTCCTCGCCGTCATCCAGCGCTGCGAGGTCAGCCAGCGTGTGGATTTGCCGGAAGAGATAATCGCCGGGTTCGCGCACGCGCTCGTTGACGGCGGCAACAGCGATGACTACGATGTCATACACGCCGAACTTGACCCAAACCACACCTGATGTGGGGTTATAGGTCCAGCCAATACCCTCTTCACCTTCCGTACCCGGCGCGCCCTGCACACCCGCAGCGCCGAGGACAGTGATGGTGGCGGGCAGGCTATAGGTGGTATCGGGGGTCAGGGTGAAGGTGACTTCCGTACCCGAACCGGGCATATATTTGCCTGCGGTCACGGGAACCGGGTCTGCCACGTCAGCCGAAGATGTCAGGCAGGTGAGGTACTTAGTCAGGGTCAGTGCGCCCGGATCGTCCACGCGCTGCATGATGACGAGGTCTTTGCGCATACTGCTGCCGTAGAAACAGTAGTAATCATTGCCCATGGTGCTGTTCAAAGCCAAATATCTGTCCTCATTGGGAGTGAAGCTGTCAGTGGACAGGCACGGATGGATATGGAAGGTCTTCTCTATGGTTGTTTTGCGGTTCACACTGGTAGAATAGTCGTCTATCACCAAGTTGAAGGGTGTATCTGACAGGTTTGCCGTGTTCGCAGTTCCGCTAAATGAAATCCATTTTCCCGACAGCGAGCGCAATTGCCAGAGACTGTTGCCGTCATCTTCGCCCATATCGTGTACGGTGAACACGCGGTCATCCATTGGGATATAGACATCTGGCACGGCGCTGAGGTTTCTGCCCAGCAAGGAACCGGCGTGCGTGGCAAGAAGACGGTCGGCATTTCCGGGAACAGTTGCACCATTCAGATAGTAAAAATCATTTGTATTATTGTGCGTGGTTAAGATTAATACCTCTCTGCCATCGATCAAATCATCCAAATCATTCACCTGCACATAGCGGTAGAGTTTGCCGTCATCCGCGACTTGGAGATAGTAGAGACGGGTCAGCGTGGGGCAATTGTACAAACCCTTGCGCGAACAATCGCACTTCTCTATGCCCGGCGTGGTTGCTGTGGCAATCGTTTGGACTGTCCAAGCGCCATAATCGTGGCCGAGGGCGGGGCTGGATTGCTGTATCGTATCCGTACAGGCGCTGCACTTTAAGGTCACCTGACCGGGGGCTGTACAGGTTGCCGTGTCCGAAACTACGACAGTGTGGTTGTGCGCGCCCATTGCTATAGGCTGCGTTTCAAAATGCGTGCAGCCCTGTCGCTGGCAATCGCGCTGCTCCAGACCGTCCGCGATGCAGGTTGCGGGAGTGACGACATACCACTCGGCATTCGTCCAGTCGTGGCCGAGGGGACCTGTTATGCCGTCCGGCTCCTCGTATCCGCAGACTGTGCAGACCTTTTTCGAGCCTTCCAAGCAAGTCGCGGGAATCGGGGTACCCCAGGTATGCCCTTGGGGCAGACCATGCAGGGGCGCACGCGAGTCGTTATAATTGGCCGGGAACCAGCCGAGACCGTAGTACTCAGAATTTTTATCAGCTCGGTCAGCCCCCCAATTCTCAGTTTTGTTAGAATTGGTATCGCGGCGGATGAACTTGAACTCATTGTCCCAATTGCCGCAGGGATAAACCACGGTTTCCTGCCAAACGGTTCTTGTACCCATGCTCTCGGAACCGCTTTCGTTTTCGGGGATGAGGGCGCCGAAGTTGGCGCTGTTCTTTTGCGTCAAGAGGAACGGATGGCGATCTGTCGGATCCGCCACGGTCATCGGAATGTTATAGGAATAGATTTCAATATCCAACCTGTCATCCTGCGTGAGGACGGTATAAGTTACCTCATTGCCGTTGGCAGAATTGTTGTTATAACTGACATAGACGGTGGAATAGGGATGATAATCGCCGCCCAAATTGGGGTTGCCGCCGCCGAAGATATAGACATTCGGGAACTCCGGCGTGAGCGTGAAGGAACCGGGCCATTTGCCGTCCGCACCGCCGCTCCCCCAGAAGGCGGTTCTTGCGTCCGAACCGCACATCAACTGCAAGCTCAGCTTTTCACTGGGACTGGTGAACTCGGCGCGATACCAGTTGTAAGCATCTGTCGCATTCCAGAATGTGCTTTCGTTATTGGGGTTAAAGTCGATATAGCCGCCGTTGGCAAGGTCAGTGGGGATGTTTAACCAATCGTTCGCGTCCTTAATGACAATCCCGGAATCCCAGTCGTTTGCGTAGGCCGCGTTGCCTTGGCCATCGAAGGTGCTGCCGCCGTAGACGTAGATGTTGTAGGTGTATTCTACCGGGACTTCTTTGAAGAAGTCTAAGCAGAAGGTGTAGGGAGCGGTATTGATCGTATTGGTTGCCCCCGAGACATTATTAAATCTCGGATCGTTAGAGTTATCATTATAAGCTATATGTCGATCCGTCGCTCCCTGTCCGATGGAAACATGAAAACCTTCATAATCGCTACCACCACGAATCTTTGTGGTTTCTCTGTGAATATACCATGGCACCCCGGTTGGTGAAAGTGTAATGCCCGTAGTAGTCCCAGTAGTAACAAGCTTGTTATTAGAGTTCCCAGCTGTTAGGGTATAACCCGACCCCGATGTATTGAACACCCAATAGTAATCACCTATAGCGCTTGTTATGCTGGAGGGAAGCTTGTGCGTCCCTGCGCTGATGACGGCAGACGGAGAGGGGAGCTTTTGCTGCTGCGCACCGGCGACATCGGCAGTAAACGCAGTCATGCCCGCATAATTATTGCCCCCGCTTCCGGGATTATTTCGCATAGCGTTGTATGATGTCGCCGTTGTTGAATCCACCCGCGCCGCTATGACGATTTTCGAGCCGTCAGTTACTTCGCTCATATTCGTTATGCGCACCCACTCGGTCGCGGTGATTTTAGGAAGAACCTTCTGCTCAAAGCCGCCGCAGGTTGCGAAGTGCGTGCACTCCCGCCGCTCCAACCCGGTTGTTGCGGTTGTGGGAGGGGTAATTTCAACCCAAGCGCCCCATACGTGGGCGGTGGGCTCTATCGGCAAGGTGGTGACATTTACGTGGTTGCAGACGGAGCAGGTTTCTGTGCTGCTGCCCGTTGCTACGCAGGTGGCGGCAACCACGACGGGCGTGCCGTAGGTGTGTCCTGCGGCGGCTACGTTTATGGGGGCACCGTCGTTTTCACTCGATGAGCCGGGAAACAATTGGGGGGTAGTGCCGTTTGCGTCACGAACCATTCTGAATTCACCCGTATGGGGTGTTCCCGCAGCAGAATACTGGAAGGTACCTTGCCAGAATACTCTGGTACTGCCGTCTGTGGTGCTGCCCCAATTTGCATCCGGTATCAATATGGCGGGTACGCCTGTATTCACTTTTGTCAGGTGCTTGCGTGTCCAAACATTCCCTGAGGCGCGATACAGCCCGACGGCAAAATCTTCATTGCCCTCATGTCCGATTACGCTAATCTGTACCTGCCCACAACCGAGATCCGTGGCATAGGCGGTGAGCGCAGATTCACTAATGCCGTTGCCGGATCCACCATATCTAAATATGTACACGTTCGGGTAATCGGGCGTCAGCACAAAGCTGCCGGTGCCATATGCTGTTCTGTAATCATTCCCATCTGCCCATTGCAGGCTCATATAATCCGGCGCATTTGTGATGGTGTACTTGCGCCAACCTGCACCGGCATCGGTGAAATCAGCGTTATTGTTTGCAATGGAGACATAGCCGTTCAGCGCATCCTTAAGCGGTACATTGGCGCTGCTACCATAGCCGTAGACGTAGATGTTGTAGGTGTATTCGGAAGGGGTGGAGGTGGTTTTAGTGCCATTGATGGTGAGGGATGTACCGATGTAGAAGTTGCCGGTATTAAAGTACGTGGTCGTACTATTTGGAATATACGGCCGCGTAATGATGCAACGGAATTGCGCATTTGCTTGACCCGCCATTGCATCCGGCGCTGTTGCGGTGATGAGGTGGGTCGGCTGACTGGTTGCAAGGGGAGCAGAGATTTCATATCCCGAAGCCGCATCACCGATAATGAAAGTGGCGGGGTTCGTGGTCGTGACATTCTTCATGGGCACCCAACTGCCGCCAACCAACGCTTCAAAGCGGAAATAGCCGGGACCAGCAGCCGTGTTGCGAATGCTGGTTGTAATTTCAAGCTGCTCAAATTCGCTTGCATCGCACGAGAAATAGAATCCCTCTTTATCGTCTACCACGCGCTGCGCTTCAAGCTGGTAAGCTGCGCCCGGGGTAGCGGTGGGGGCTACGTTTGTTGCAATACCCCAATTACCGCCGCCATACCATGAGATTGCTCCTGTAATACCTGAAGTAGCCGGATTACCATTTTTGCTTACTCTACCGATGCTAAGCGTGGTTCCTTCTGTAGCAATAGGTGGCTGTGGGGACTGTGTCCAGTTCGGAAAGCTCCACTTGGCAACAACTTCGGCAGCCTGTGCTTTAAGAAGTGCACGTTCCGAGACCGGGATGAGGGCCAGTACCATTACCAAGGCAATGATTAGGGATAAAAATTTCTTCATGTTCTCTCTCCTGTGTTGTTTGGTTCTTACCGACACACTATGCGTTCTGTCGGGGTTCATGGGAGTGGGGTTGGCGGGCGAGGCATGCCTTGCCCCTACGCTGTGTTGTTTGGTTGGTGTTCGGCGGGCGGATGGTATCCGCCCTACGCTCCTTTTGTTTGTTTCTAACCGACGGGCGCTGTGTCCTCCCTGCCTGTCGGCGATGAATGGGGGGAACCGCAATGCACAATGTTCAACGCGCAATGTGCAATGACGGGGGGTGCTGATGAACGTAATTATATGCGGGGGGATGGGTCTCCCTCGATATAAATTACCCCATATAACATATATGTCGAGTATTATGCCATAAAGTATTGGCGTTGTAAAGGGCTTTGTTCATGAAAAATTTTATTTTTTGGCGCTTTTTGGCCGTGGGGGGGTGCCGCGAATGAAACGTGTCGGGGCGCAACGTCTCCTGCGGAGCCGTCTGCAATCGCGCCCCTACGGGTTATACCGCATTCGCGACGCAAAAACGCAAACAGCCACCTTGTGGGTGGCTGTTTGCAAAGGTCTCCGGCGGCTGCCTATCTTCCCGGGCCGTCTCCAGCCAAGTATTGTCGGTGTTTGTGGGCTTAACTTCTGTGTTCGGGATGGGAACAGGTGGGGCCCCACAGCTTAACCACCGGAAATGGTAAGTTGGCTTAGCAACTTGAAA
>Ga0123353_10000149_pt1 | contig 87078 bp, 66 predicted proteins | sample TergutLab28metaG_3_FD_92763 | JGI IMG/M metagenome (GOLD analysis project Ga0123353, IMG submission 92763) | Labiotermes labralis P3 segment gut microbial communities from Petit-Saut dam, French Guiana - Lab288 P3 | ecosystem: Host-associated > Arthropoda: Insects > Digestive system > Gut ...
CAGCTGCTCGCCATTGAGCGTGATTGTCCCGCCGCTGAGATTTGCCGCAAAGGTGATGGTCGTGCCCAGGCCGTTTGTCCCGGCGTAAAGAATCGCTTCGCGCAGGGAGATTTTTCCGTCATAAGCGTCCACGACATCATCCAGTGTCGTCACGATGATGGACGGCGTCTCAAGAATTGGCCCCGTGTACTGGTATTCGTAGGCCCCGATGTCCACCGTATCGTTCCAGATTCGCGCATTGCCATCGAAATCGGTTGTAATGCCGCTGGGGATCAAGGAATTGTTGCCAGCATCAATGGCAGGCGAGCCGGCGACGAGGCGGTAGTTTCCTTGTGCAGCATTAACAAAACCGGGATTGATCGGACTTGTCGTCGTTCCGACGATGTTGCCGTTCACGCCGTTGACTAATGAACTTTGCCCGGCTCCGTCGCCGATGAGGCTATTACCTCCCGCCAGCGTTCCGGCTGCACGCTGAACGTCAACAGCGTTGCCTGCGACAATCGTGTTATTGAGCGTCAGCGTATTGCCGGATTGGTAAATTCCCGCACCCGCATTTCCCACGATCGTGCTGTTCGTTATTGTGCCTGAGAAATTTGAGCTTGTGCGGTAAATCCCGACACCGTTGTTTCCCGATACGATACAGTTTCTCATCGTCAGCCCGGAACCCGAATTGTAAGTCCCGCCGCCAAGACCGTAGGCCGTGTTTCCCGAGATCGTGCTGGCTGTTATGGTCAAACCGCCGCCATTCATCCAAGAAGTGGTATTATACTGCTGCCTATCCATACCGTAAATCCCGCCGCCGTTAGTAGTTGCCGTGTTGTCCGATATCGTGCTGCCTGTTATTCTCAAGGTGGCACTATTGTAAGTCCCGCCGCCAAGACCGTAGGCCGTGTTTCCCGATATGGTACTGTCCGTTATTGTCAGTGTTCCCAAGGAAGTATTCGGCGAGCCAACTCCGCTATAGCTGTAGAACATGTAGTCAATCCCACCGCCGGAACCAGCGCTTCCTCCCGATGCCGTGTTTCCTGATATAGTGCAGTTCGTTATCGTGCCATCGCGACTCAAGTAAAGCCCGCCACCGCTATTCGTTGCCGTGTTTTCCGATATAGTGGTGTTCGTTAACATGAACGATCCGTATGGGGAGTCACCAGAGTAACGAAAGCAAATTCCGCCACCGTGACCTAGTCCATTGCCGGAACTATTGACACCACCCGCCGTGTTTCCCGATATTGTGCTGTTTCTTACAGTTAATGCACAATTGTAATAGTAAATTCCACCACCATAACCATAAATGGTACTCGTGAAACTAGACGCCATGTTTCCCGATATTGTGCTGTTCGTGACCGTCAACGTGCCGCTGGTGTAAATTCCGCCACCGGTACTCGTTGCCCTGTTTCCCGCTATGACACTGCTTGTTACCCTTAATGTACCCGCATTGTAAATCCCGCCGCCATCAGAGGCTCTGCCGTTGATGATTGCCAGTCCCGCCAGAGCGACATTCGAACCGGAGGCGATGTTGAACACCCGCGATGATAGGTTGGCGTTGAGCGTCAGTGGCGCATCACCCAGCGAAACGATGGCGACACTTCCACGTTGTGCCGCATTGATATTGATGGCCAGTTCCGTGCCGCCAAGCGTGATGGTGTTCTGCAATGCCGTGGTGCGGACGACGATGAGGTCGTTGGCAGTGGTTGTACCGGCTTCAATGATCGCGTCTCGCAGGCTGGCCTCGGTGAGATCAATCACCTCAATGATGTTGTAATCACCATAAGCACCAAGATTCAGGTCGGTATACGTCGCCTGAATCTGGGTGAAGTCCTCCATGGTGACGGCCAATAATCGCCGCTCCTCCAGTGGTTCAAGTCGTAAACAACGGACTTTGACGGCGTTTTGCATTTTCGGTTTCATGACAAGTTTTCCTTAAAATAAAAGTGTTTTTTTCGCCACGGAAGGCACGGAAGTTCACGGAAAAGACACTCTTATGATTTTTATGCTTTTCCGTGGCGGAATAGTAAGCCGAGAAACGGCAATGCGAGACGCTCAAAGAAAACGAACGGGAGCGGCACGCTCAATAGACACGGAGTAATCCCTCCGACAAAAGAGGTGCATTGCTCACCTGAAAGGTGTATGCTGATTCAGTCCGCAAGTACACACGCGACGCTCCCCTAGCGGGAGCAACGCAACTTTGTGTACAACCGAAAATTTTCTACCCGGTTGCCCGGTTGTCATGTAGAAAACTGTCGTCCGCCGAAGCGAAAGTCTATTGATTTGTTGTCGTACTCTGTATCAATCCGTCCGGCACGACGCCGGAACAGTATTCAAATTGTGAATTTTATCGTATCAGGTTTTTTGTCGATTGCAATAGGGTGTTCGTCAGAAAATTTTTCCCAAATACCGTGGATTGAATACGAAAAACGAAATCATGAAACATACAAAAGGTTCGTTTTTCCGTATTTTCGCGAACCAGTATTCCGGCCAAACAACTCTGGTGCCCTCTGCGCGAGACAAAATTTCTTTTTTAGCCACGGAAGACACGCAGAGTTGTCTGGCCGGAGTACCGGTGCACGGAAATGATTGCCCCTTCTGTGAAATTCCGTGCATTCCGTGGCTAAAATCCCCCACATAATCGGTGTGCGCGTTAAAATGCATCGTTTTTCATGCCAAAAGTATTGTTGATCGGAGTACCGGCGGCGGAATTCGTACAAAAAGCCGTGCGCAAACTACGAAAGAAAAACCTAGGATTGTCGAGTGTGAAGGTGGAAAGGTCGAAAATCCAGGCGAAAGCATGACCTCTTCACCTTTCATGGAAATCACTCCACAATAAAACTCGAAACAGCAAAGGTCAAACCATGACAACCCGGAAAAAAAATGCGGCGGGCAAGAACAAAACTTCGGTTGAGCAACCTATAACCACAGCTTTTGTACGGAAACAAGGCTTCAGGAGGAAAGGGAGCAATGCGACCCGCATTTGCATACAAAATCGCTTCGCGGAGGGAGGTTTGCCGGTCATGGAGAAAATTGCCTTTCGCCGATTGCAATAATCCCCCCTAATTTTTCCAAAGCAACAGTTGCGATTGGTCCGGGTCAAAAAGGGAAAATGTATGCCGGTCGTCAGGATTCTTCAGAAAAAGTTTGATATAAGCATCTTTTTCCAAAGAATTTCGAGGCAGGACAAACGCCAGCTTCCTGTCATTCGTTTCAGGAATTTCCTCCACAAGGACTCCCTGTTCCCGGGTCAACGGCGGCATTCCGTAGCATTTGCGTATCTCCATCGCCGGAATCCGGGGAATGCCGTCGCGAACCGTCAGAAGGATTTTGGCTTCATATTCGATCTCTTTTGCAGATTTCCTCCCCAAACTCTTGTTGCCGACACTCCCGTTGGGTTCCATCGTGAGGCGATAATCAATGACTGTTTTCGCCGTCTGGAACGGTACTCCCGGAGAATAAACGTTTTTGCCTTGATCATTGACCATCACGTGAATGGAAAGATAAAGATTTTCGCCGTGTCGCACCGGCATCCGAAATCCGTGGTCCTGATCGTAGGTTTTCCGATAAATGACGGTTTTTGCGGCCACAGGATCGACAGCCCCTTGCGGAAGCCGGTCATAGCGATAGACGAGCAGAACCCGCTCCACGGAATCGGGCCAATCCCAGGTCAGATACAAATCCGTCCCGATCAACTGTCCCCGAAAATGACCGACGTCATGAATTCGGAGGACGTCGCAAATCGCCCCGGCGGTCGTGCAACCTTTCTCGACGGTAAAAATCTGAACCTGTCGTTTGCCGACAAAGGACAGCCGCCAAACGGTTTTGCCGTTTCGGGGATCGGTCAAAAGCAACGGTTCGCCGCACAGTTCGCGAAGTGCCGTGATTCCGCCGGGAACCGTGCTTGACGGCAAAAACGGAGACCGTTCCGGAAACTCAAACAGCCAGACTTCGCTTTTGATCTGTGGCGTCCAATGAAAAAACGCCTCGTCATCGACGATTTTCATCTGCAACTGACGAATCGGTTCCGGAGGCGGATTCGGGATTCCAAGACATGTTTTTCCGGACGATGGAATCATTTCACCATGGATTCCTTCAAACAATGCCTGAATTTGATAGGTGTAAGGCTGTCCGTTCATCAGGGCGAAGTCATCGACACCATGAAGCCGGACATCCGGAATCTCGACAGTTTCGTCCCGAACAACACGAACGGCAACGGCGTTTTTCGGGGGCGTCCACGCAAGTTCCAGCCGTCCGTTCGCCGGAATGACACGAATATCGCCGACATCTTCGGTCAACATCACCGGCGAAGAGGTTGTTCCGACCGGATTGGGGACACCAAATCGTTCGGCATAAACCGTGTAGGTATAATTCCGGCCGATTTCCGGACCGGCATCCCAAAATGTCAACTGTTCCGTCTCCTTGCAGAGCTTTTTGCCGTCGTTGCGAACCAAGGTATAGGTGATTTTCCCTTCCGCGGGAGACGGCGTCCAGGTGACATGAATTCCCACCTGTTTCGGAACCGCCAGCACCTGTTCCGGTGATGTCGGCGGAATCTCCTGAACGCCGGCAAGAGCTTCCGGTGAATCGGCACAAAGAGCCAGGATTCCTGCAAAAAAATGGTATCTCTCTTGGCTTCCACGATGCGCGAAAACATTTTCCAATTGTTTTTCGACAAGGGCAATCCGCTCACGGATCACCGGTTCATGAACGGCAATCCACGGTGAATCAGGATCATGGTTTTTCAGCTCCATCAACGTGTCATTTGCCAAATAATAGCGTCGGTGCGCCATGGCAGCACGAATCACCTGGTTAAGTTGCGACGACTTTATTCTTTTGACTTTTTCGAGCTTTTGTTCCTCAAGACGCCGCTCCGATTCCTGACGTGATTTTTCCTGCAATTCGTCTTGAAGCAAAACCACGTCGGGATGATTCGGCCAGAATTTTGCCGCTTGTCCCAAAAACTTTTGGGCCGACTCAAAATCATTGGCATCAAGCGCCACCCTGGCGTTTTCAAGGGCCGGGTAAACGTTTGGCATATCTCCGACAGAAAAACCGCAATCCTGACAATAAGACTCATCAAATCGGACAATTCTCGCACATTTCGGACATTTCGTCTCAAAAGGGACCCCGCAACTTTTGCAATGGACCGCCTTTGCATCATGCAACATGAAACAGACCGGGCATTGCTTGTAGATGTTGGTCAATTTCAGGTTTTCTTCCGTCAACTCCGGGCAAGTACATTTTCGCTTGTTGACATAATAATCATAAACAAACCATTCGGCATGTTTTTCAGAAAGTCCGAGACCGCGAGCCTCGACAATCGATTGCAGATAGTCCGCCCGGGTCACGTTTTTTCCGATCGCCCGAAGATTGAACGCCAACGGCAACTTTTGCCCGGAAATCATCAGTTTTTGGGAAAGGTCATAAGCCCGGCGGGATTCTTCCGTCGCAAAAAGCACCTTGGCGATACCGGCCAACTCGGCAATGGCGCTCACCTCCGGGGTTTTCGCCGACTGTTTTGTCGTTCTCTCATAAAGTTCCCGGATCGCCTGCTGAAGCGTAAAAATCGATGACGTCGTCTTGCATTTCAGCAACTCATAAAGATCGTTTTTTTCGATGATTTTCAAATACGTTTCAATCCGCTCCATCGTTTCATTTTCGGTCAATTGAAACGACTCGTCTTTTTGCGGCAGAGTCGCCGCCGCCGAATCTTTTTCTTCACGAATCGAAATCAGCCTGATTTGATCGTCGATCGTCGACTTGCTGAGGTCTTTGAATCGCTTGCGGATTTCGTCGACTTCCGCCCGAAACAAATACCCACGATGTCCGGAAAGGAGCAGCAACAGATCGACAAGTTCCTGACGCCTCTGTTCCAGGGCTTCCTTTGCCATTTCGCTCCACCGGATTTTCTGGCTCAGACTCGCCCGCATTTCCCGGGCTTTCGACTTGAGATACTGATAATAAAGTCCCTTGGTCGGATGATTGACGTTTCTGTTCCACTCACTTTCCTTCGCGCGAATGGCCGCATCCAGAACCGCCCAGTCCGACGCCGGTGGATCAATCGCAAGCTCCAAAATAAGGTAATAGTTCATGATGGAATGAAGTCGAACACGTTGTCAATCAGGAAGCAAAAAACAAAAGACAAGAAGCAAGAAAAAGATGCTAAAATCACCAAAGCACCCCTTCGAAAAGCGTGGAACCGACGCGGACCATCGTCGCCCCTTCGTGAATTGCAAGTTTGAAATCATCACTCATGCCCATGGAAAGCTCCTGCAAGCGGCAGTTTTCCGGAACAACGGGTTTCATTTTTTCCGCCAGTTCCCGAACAGCGGCAAACTCTCTCCGGGACGTGGATTCGTCGGAGTCAAGTCCCGACATACACATCAAACCTTTGATTTGGACAAGGGGCAATGTCGCGATTTCCTCAAAAACAGCCGGAAAATCGGACGGCGAAAAACCCTGCTTTGTTTCGTCACGGGAAATATTGATTTCGAGCAGAACCCGAACCGGAGAAAGTTGATCTTCCTGGGCAATTCGGTTGATCGCATCCAAAAGACGAACAGAATCCACGGAATGAATGAGTGACACCCACGGCAAAACCTTCCGAACCTTGTTCCGCTGGAGTTGTCCGATCAAATGCCATCGGATTTTCTCCCGTTGTGCCGAAAAAACCTCCGCTTTTTCGAGCAACATTTGCGGCCGTGCTTCCCCGAGATCATGACAGCCGGCCTCCAGCAACATGTCAATCAGACCGTCGTTCGGCTGGGTGTATTTGCTCACCGCAATCAACCGCACCGTATCCGAAACACGACCGGCATGTCGCAAGGCTTCGTGAATTTCACCTTGAACACGATGCACATTGTCCCGGATGATTTTTTCTTGTTTCTCGTTCAATTTTTATTCGTCGGAACTGAAACGTGGTCCGTAGGAATCCTCCATGCGATCAATATAACGCCGAAGACGATCAAGTTCATTGGTGACGGACTTGAGTTTGAGGAGATTTTCGACCCTTTTGAGCAGTTCCGCCTTGTTGACCGGTTTGCTGAGGTAATCGTCGCACCCTGCCGTGACGGCCCGTTCAATATCACCGAGTTCGGTCAACGCCGTCACCATGAGGATCATGATGTTTTTTGTTTCGGCGTTGGCCTTGAGTTTTTCACAAACCTCGAAACCGCTGTATTTCGGCATCATGATGTCGAGCAGAATCAGGTCCGGCTTGAACGACGCCGTCATTTCCAAAGCCTCGGCCCCGTCGACGGCCACCGCGATTTCATAGTCGCAACCACAACCACTCAGATACGCCTCAAGCAGCTCAACATTCGGAGCATTGTCATCCGCAATAAGAATACGACTTTCGGACATTTTTCCTCACTCTTCTTCAATCTTCTCTTCTTCCTTTTCCTTCTCTTCCTTTTGTCTCGACTCCATGTATGCCCGCATCTGCGACTGTTGGGCGTTCATGAGAGCTGCCTCGGCTTCTTCACGGCGACCGGCCTTCACACAAAGTGCACTGAGAATCGCGTAACCGAATGCATCATCCGGCTCCAATTCCGTGTAACGTTTTGCGTGTTCGATCGCCTGGTCGATTTTTTCCGCCCGTCCATACATGGCGCTTAGCGCGTTATGCGCCAGGGCAAAATTCGGACTTTCGGCCAAGATCGTCCGGAGCAATTCAATGGCCCCGTCACGGTCTCCCTCCATCTCGCGGAGGACCGCAGTATCATATTGTTGTATAAGTTCCATAAATGAGAGGTAATCGTCATCAAAAACAAGCTTTTCGCCTCTTTACACTGTTGACTTTTTACCTTTTTTCTCTCCCTTCTCGCATTCCCATGAGGAATTCGGCATTTTTCTTGGTTTTTTGCAGTTTCGCTGTAAGAAACTCCATCGCTTCCGAAGGATTCATGTCGTTCAGCACGCGGCGGAGGATCGTCACGCGGCGGTGTTCTTCCGGATCCATCAGCATTTCCTCGCGACGTGTTCCGCTTCGATTGATGTCAATGGCCGGCCAAATCCGCTTGTCGACCAGGGCACGGTCGAGAACGATTTCAAGATTCCCGGTCCCTTTGAATTCTTCGAAAATCACGTCGTCCATTCGACTTCCCGTGTCGATCAATGCCGTCGCCAGAATCGTCAGCGAGCCACCCTCCTCAACACGTCGGGCCGACCCGAAAAATCGCTTCGGCTTTTGAAGGGCATTCGCATCAAGCCCGCCGGAAAGTGTTTTTCCTGAAACCGGACACTCCGCGTTCCAAGCCCTTGCCAGTCGCGTGATGGAATCCAAAAAAATGATCACGTCCCTTCCATATTCCACCATTCTCTTGGCTTTGTCAAGGACCATTTCAGAAACCTGAATGTGGCGGGTCGGTGTTTCGTCGAATGTTGAGCTGATCACTTCACATCGGGGACCTTTGACCATCCGCTCCATATCGGTCACCTCTTCCGGTCGCTCATCCACCAGGAGCATGAACACGTAGAGATCGGGATAATTGGCCAATGCCGCCTTTGCCATTTTTTGCATCAGCACCGTTTTTCCAGCCCGCGGCGGTGAAACAATGAGTCCGCGTTGTCCGAATCCCACCGGAACAATCAGATCGGTCACCCGGGTGTTGACGTCGCAATCAGGAGCCTCCATCATAATCCGGGCGTCCGGATGCACGGGGGTGAGTTCGTCAAACATCGGTTTTGTCGCCAGAACATTGGGGTCTTCATGATTAACGGCCTCAACCCGAAGAAGTGCAAAATAACGTTCATTTTCCTTGGGAGGCCGAATCTGACCGGATACCGTGGAACCGTTGCGAAGTCCGAAACGCCGAATCTGACTCGGAGAAACATAAATGTCGTCTGGACAGGAAAGATAATGGTAATCGGCACTTCGAAGAAACCCGAAATCGTCGGGCAAAATTTCCAGTGTCCCTTCGCCGTACATCAAACCGTTTCTTTTGATTTTGGCTTTCAGGAGCTTGAAAATCAGTTCCTGGCGTGCATCTCCCTGCCTGGTATTGATATTTTGCCTGCGAGCTTCCACCACGAGTTCGGAAACCGACATTTTTTGCAATTCCGTAAGAAGCGTTTCGTCACCGTAATCACTCAGCTGCCGATAATATTCGTCATAGTCCGGCTCCCGCAATCCCCGACTTTTTTCCAAGGCCAATTCTTCTGCAAGGGAAATCGGTTCTCCTTTACGCCCAATCGCCCCGATCGTTGGTTCCAAATGCGGTCTGTCATTGTAATAGCGATTGTTTTCGTTTCGATAATCACGTCGCGAAGAGTTCCCCGAACGATCCTGATTATAGTTTTGTCGCTGGTTTTGCATGGTACCATTCCGATACGAGTCACGGCTCCTGTATTTTCCGCGATTCATGAAAAACCGTGGTTGCTGCAGGTCTTCCTGATGATAACCATCAACGTTATCAAAGGAATTTGTCTCAGAGGAATCTGTCTTTTTCCGGGAAGAAATAAAAGGAGCACAAAAATCATTTTCCAGTGTCATAAACTCTCACTTCTCAATAATCAAACGCCAATCGTTCCCGTGAATTCTATACGTATATCAAGAAAATAGGTAAAATACTGAATTCAGGAACAATCAAAAAAGGTGGGAAATACGATAAGAGGGAGTTCGTGACACAAAAATGAGCTGGGTAACTCCCTGTCAGTATATACTATTCGGCGAAAATGTCAAAAAAACTCGACCGGAACAGAAAAATTATCTGAAATAATTATTTTTTAAGCAGAAGTTTACCCAACCGTCAAATATCAGCACAAATTTCCAAATTTTCTCAATCGATCATCGCGCCGGCGGCATCACAAATGAAAATCTGATTGTATCGGCAACCGTTTTCATGCAAAATATTGCGTAAATAGGCAATTTTTTGACCATCCGGAGAAAAAACAACAGCAAGAGAAAGAATCGGCTCATCGGACGGGGAAGTCAGAAATCGCGTTTGACCGGTTTCCGAATCGGCAAGACAAATCCGGTTTTCGCTCATATAAGCAATAAACTTTCCATCAGGACTCCAACTGAACGTCGAGGCGACGTCCGAGGAACCCCGCGTCACCTGGATCGGTTCTCCTCCATTCGGAGAAACGACCCAAATTTGTACGATCCCATTGTCGTCACGCATAAGAAAAGCGATTTTTGAACCATCCGGGGAACATCGGACCCAATGTCGCGGTCCAAACACCCCAGGATAGCGATGGCCTTCGGTAAACGTCAACCGCCGCTGCACAACCCCCAGAGGTGGTTGCGGACGTTTTGTTTCTGTTCCCGCCAGAAACCATGGATCATCGGCAAGATCATCGGCAGGATAATATTCCAGCGTTTTTTCCAAATGATCCGGAATATCAACGATAAACACCTCGGTTAATGTTTTGCCGTCTTTTGCAATGGTGTCGCCCAAAAACGCAATCGCCCGGTGTTGCCGCGACCCATCCGGTCGAAGATACCCCTCGGTTCCAACCCAACCGTCTTCATAGGCGCGATTGATTTCATCACTTCCCGGTTCCGGGGCATTGACCGTTTCCGTAACCAATACACTAAAAAATTCCGAGTCATGATTTCGCAGATGGTCCTTGCCGACAACAACGGGACGACTCAACGGAATGGAAATTCCTATATTTCGTTGATCCAAATCCCCCCCTTCGGAATCATTCCGCAAATTCAGGACGTGGTCGTTATAGGTGAAACTGATCCATTTCCCATCCCCGGAAAAAACATGAACATGAGACCCCCCCCGAAGAGCACCCGGCGTGAACGGCGGCACAATATCCCGGGCATCAATATTGACGGCGTTTCCGTCTTTCACAAGGATTCCCTGCCGATGGGTTAATGCGTAGCTCCAGTCATCCGTGGGAAACTCAGGGCCAAGAATGAAAATGTAGGCTTCTTCTTGAGGCGAACAAGTGACAACGCCACAACATGCACCATTTTTCGACGTATAAACAGTTTCCACCCTTCCGTCATCGACCGAAACGGTTTCAATGCGTGTTCCGTCAAAGCACGAACCTTCCGCATCGCTTCGCACATCATAAACGATTTTACGGCTGTCGGGCGACCAAACCGCAATATTGGTCAAAATGTGATTCACTGGTTCAAACGTAAGCTGACGTTCCAGACTTAATCCCGACATTTGAAACACCCCTAAAATGCTAACCCAAAGAAATACAATCGGGGACACAAAACCTCATTTTGACTCTTTTATCTGATGTTTGCTTTTATCCGATTTTCCGATCAAAGCAAACAGATACGTGATCCCGAACCCAACGATCAGTATGGCGGCCGTTCCGAAAACAGTGGCCAGCAAATCACAAAACCTGCTTTCCAAGGATTCGGGCAAGATCGAAAAAGTTTCAGTCTTGAAAAATGGATGGGAAAGCGTCATCCAAACGATAATCATCAATCCCACAATCACCCCACCAATGGCCGCCGCATTTTTCGGACGTCGGGACAGAAATCCGAGCAAAAACACTCCAAGCATTCCGCCGCTGAAGAAACCGGACAAAGCCCACCAAGCGTCGAGAACGCCACTAACTTTCATCATGGCAAGGGCACACCCCATCCCGAGTAATCCCCAAAAGAGGGAACTCCCGTAAAGTACCAGCATTTGTTCTCTCGAGGAGGCATTTGGCCGCCAGAAACGTTTGTAAAAATCGGTGAGTGTCAGCGTCGCGGAACCGTTGATACTGGCACTGATCGTGCTCATTGCCGCTGCCATGATCGCCGCAATCAAAAGACCAGTCAGGCCCGAAGGAAGCTGGTGGACAATATAATACGGGAAAATGATGTCCCCTTTTCCGGCATCAATTTGATCCCACACTTCCCGGGGCAGAAGATCCGGCTGGGCATGATAGAAGGAAAAAAGTGCAGTTCCGATAAAAAAGAAAAATGCGGAAACCGGCAGAAACAAAAGCGCGCCGAACCAAACCGATTTTTTGGCTTCATAGTCCGACTTGGCCGTCAGATATCGCTGCACATAGTTCTGGTCGATCCCGAAGTTTTGCAGGTTGATCACGATTCCATAAATAAAAACGACCAAAAACGTCGGTTTTGCCAAGGTTGTCAAAGAATAACTTCCCAAGCTGAATTTGTTGTTCTCTATCGCCAGATTGAAGAGTTGTTTCGGCCCTTCCGGCATGGAAAGGGGAATCAGGATGACACAAATCACGGCTCCGGCAATCAAAACAATCGACTGGATGGCATCGGTCCAAATAACTCCTTCGATTCCACCGATCATCGAATAAAAAGTGGTGAGCAATCCAAGAACAATAACAACGGTCGGAATGTCCCAGCCGAGCAATTCGCGCAAGGGCAAGGCGAGCAGGAACATCACCGCTCCCATGCGAGCAACCTGGGTAAGCATGTAACAGAAGGTCGCGTAAACCCGTGCCCAAGCTCCAAACCGTGTCTCAAGGTTGTGATAGGCGGAAATGGCCCCGATATTTCGATAATACGGCACAAACCAACGCACCGCCACCCAGGCGGCAAACGGCACCGAAAGGCTGAAAACGAAACCGTTCCAATCGGAAACGAACGATTTTCCCGGATAGGCAATGTAACTGATGCTGCTGACATACGTTCCGAAAATAGAAAAACCGACCAGAATTCCACCTAGTTTCCCACTGGCCGCAGTAAAACCTTCCGGACTGCGGCTTCGAAACACAAACCAACAGCCGACCCCGACGGAAACTGCGAGATAGACAACGACAATAGCAATATCAATGTATGAAAGTTGTGAGATTTGTGACATACTTGTGTTTTCCTAAAAAACGAAACAAAATTTGCGGGTCAAAGATGTTTTCAAAGATTTCCCAAGAAATTTGGACTGAAAAATTTTCCAGTGTAAAAAACTACCAGAATATAATCTAAATGATGGAAGAAAAAAACGCTACTCCAAGAATAGCGTCATAAAATTGTAGAATTGCGGCAAAATTACCCGCTAATATCCAGCGTGTTGCCAATTTGGCCGCTGACATCCTTGGATTTTTCTCGATTTTCTTCTTGTTCCTGCTTGGATTTTTTATTGATTCGTTGCCAAACCTGTCGTCCATCGGCATCACGGTCGCTGGTTTCGGCACTGTCGTCCCGTACCGACTCCGCCGAGGCTGCTTTTTCCGCACGTTCCAAACTTTCCCGGGTTCGCTGGGCATTGGCCGCCGTTTGAGCCAGTTTTTCCGGACTTTCTGCTTGTTTTTCCGCGAGTTGCGACCCCGCGGCAACCGCCGCAAATGTGTAATTGACGTTCACAAGACTCATAAAACCGGCTCCGGTATAAAAACAAAGGGAATACGGCTACGGTAATAGCACAGTAATTATAGAACAGAAAAAATCGCGTTGCAAGCTCAAAATCTCCGAAAATAGAGGCCCTCCTTGTCACGTTTTTATCAAATTGTCACGTTTTTACCAAATTTATCAAAAATGGGACACTTGGTATACTGTGGGATACTATTTATCAAAATTTGAAATACTATTTTGTCAAAAAATGGGGAGATTCTCCGTTCTTTCCGGAAAACGCAAAATATAATATTGTATATTATAATAATTGTATATTTTGTCCATTTTACAAAACAAATTGTACAGAAAAACAGAACAAAACCCTAGAAAAGTCGCGTGAGTGGCCATGAAAATTCGTGATTTTTTTGAGCATTTTGGAATCGATGGAAACCCGTTTGCGGAAGAGGACGCCCAAAAGGATCAGGTGTTCCAGGGACGCTGTATTGAAACGACGTTTCATCCGGCATGGGATAAACTCTACGGCAATCCGGAAGAACCGGACACCGCCATTGTTTTCGGTGAAAAAGGTTCCGGCAAAACCGCGCTTCGCTATCAAATGATCAAAGCGATCGAAAAATTCAACAAAAATCATTCGGAAAGCCATCCCTTGGTCATTGAATATGCCAACTGGAACCCGTTTCTTGATCAATTCCACTCAAGATTTTCGCCTCGGAAAAAACTGGAACAGACCCTCGGTCGCTGGCAACTCTGGGACCATATTGACGCGATTCTCTCACTCGGCGTCACGCAAATTGTCGATCGGCTTTTGATTCCGGAAGAAGTCAATTACCCCGGCACTGTGGAAAAAAACACAATCAATGCCAAAAAACTCTCGCACCACAAGAAACGCGACCTTCTCGCGCTTGCAACGTTTTACGATCAACCCAAAGGCGATGATCTACTCATCCGCTGGAAACAGCTTTCACGAAAGATTGGTTTTGCGAGTTGGAAATATCTCTGGCAAACCTGGTGGCCGTCTCTGCTCGGAGCGACCATGACGATTCTCATGATATTCCTTGTCATCCGCTATGGCAAGGAGCTGTCCTGGAGTTACAGAATCATCGGCGGATTGATTTTTGCCGGCTGGTGTCCCTGGTTCTGGAAAATGATTTGCCGCGGCTGGAAATCGTATTGGGTCGTCCGTCGTGTTCGCGTGCTCAAACCGGACACAAAAATGACGCTCAAAAGGCTCAATCGGTTCAATGCCGTTGACTACGCGGGCATCTCCTTCCCAACAAGACACGGCACCGACGCAAGATATGAACTGCTCAACCGTTATCTTGAGATTCTCGAATCGCTCGGTTTTCACGGCGTCATCGTGCTGATTGATCAAGTCGACGAGCCTTATTTGATCAGCGGCTCTCCGGAACTGATGCAAAAAGTTCTTTGGCCGATGTTCGACAATAAACTCCTGAAATATCCCGGCATGGGATTCAAGTTTTTGCTTCCCATCGAGTTGCTTCGATTTCTGGAACGGGAAAACGCCGAATTTCATCAACGTGCCCGGATCGATAAGCAGAATTTGATCCGGTCCTTGGATTGGACAGGAACTTCACTTTATGACCTTGCCAATGATCGGATTCAATCCGGGCGTTCCTCGGAAAAACAGACGACAATTGAAGATTTCTTCGAGCCTTCGGTCACAAAAAAACGTCTCGAACAGGCTTTTGAGCAACTTCGTGTGCCACGACACCTGTTCAAGTTTCTTTACCGAACGATTATGTCTCACGTGAACGCCCACAGCGACGGCGAACCGATCTGGACGATTTCCGAGTCACGTTTTGAGACCGAACTGGCACTGTACCTGAACGATCGTCGCGCCTCGGAACGAAACGTCAGCGTGATTTGATGCCTGACTTGTTAATAATGGTTGTCGCATAAGAATTTGACTGCAACATCCGGTCAACAGACGTTCTAACCGCGAAGCGTATATGCGCTGCAACAGCACGTTGCCCCGCCGGGAGGCATTTTTTAAACGTCCTTTGTTATGTGCGTTCACAGTTGGTCGATTTGGAAAGTTGTGAAACGTTACACTATAGGACGTTAAAAATATCTCCGACGGGCAACTTGCAGCTGCAGCGTGCCGCTGGACCGCAATATTCCTCGCGAGTTTTATACCGGCTTCAGTATGGGCGGGCATTTGGCTTCAAAAAACTTGAAAAAATCGCCAAATTTTTATGATACAAGCAATAATTCTCTATCAATCCTCCGAAATACCGAGTTCCTTGAGTGTTTTGCGTATCCAGGCAAGTGACCGTTCGATGAGCGGACCGCCTTGGCCTTCACACTCCATACTGATGGGACCGTTAAAACCCGATTGATGAAGAATATCAAGCGTTTGACGGATGTTTTCCGCGTTGACCCCGTCACCGATCGCGGAATGACTCATGGCGATTCCGGTGTCGTTTCCGCGGCACTTTTCCGCAAGTTCCCGGGAAACATCCTTGATGTGGACATGGGAAACTTTTTTCGCAAATCGTTTGGCGAAATCCACCGGATTCCCACCGGCGATGAACGAATTCCCCGTGTCGAGGTTGAGACGAAGTCTCGGACTGTCGACAAACTCCAGCATCTGGCCGAGACGGTCGATATTGTTGGTGAAATAACCGTGAATCTCGATTGTTATGTCGATTTCGTATGCTTCGGCAACTTCGATAATTTGTTCATAGCTCCGTTTCATCAGGGCCATCGCTTCGTCGTCGGTGAGTCCTTCCGGTTGGAAAAGTCCGTCGGTCGTACAAACCCGGGGACAATCGGCCAGTTTTGCGTAACGAATCGCGTTCATCACGTAAGGGACGCCGTAAAGCGGCCCGTCCTTGCCGGAAAGAGGAAACGCCGCGTCGAGTTGGGAAAACTTGACGCCGTATTTTTCCATTTTCCGACGAAGCAGCACGGGATCATCAATCACGGAAAGATGAGGAAGGTAACCGAGACCGTGCATCCAACTGACACCGTCGATCAGTCCGCATTCAATGTGACGAACACCGTTTTTTTGCGCCCAGTCGAGGCATTTTTCGAACGTCCAGAACACCGAACAAAAGGCGTCGGTATGAAAACTGATTTGCATGTTGATTTTCTCCTTAATTGATAAAATTCCAGATATAAAATTTTGTTAAGTATTGTTAAATATGGAACATTTCCTCCGTCAACCGGATATTGTTTCCTGTTTGCACGGCTTCAATGATATTCCAGGCAATCACGTGAGACGCAAACGCATCATCTCCGGAACAGTTCAGCGGTTCTTTGCCGGACACCGCATTGACAAAGTTCTCCAGATGCAAACGGAACACCGAATCAGACCGCCCCACCGGAATCAAATACGGCACGACATTTCCCGTTTCGCGAACCTTGATCAGGTTCGGGTCTTCCCCTTCTTCGGCGACATTTTCCTTTTGCAAATCGCCGCGGCGCACAAATTCGTTCCATTTGGCAAGACCGGGTTCTGCATGGAGCCGAAACAGCCCTTCGCTGAGTGACGTTTGCAACGACCCGAGTTCCCCGAAAACATGTTCAAAAGGAAGCACGCCTCCGCCGCTTGTCGTCATCCAGACGCGACTGATCCCCTGAACGATTCCACGAGAAAAACGATAGGAAAGCAGGGCCGCGGCGTTGTCGTCACAGTCGCCGAACTTGTAATAATCGAGTCCGCCCATGGCCCGGATTTCCTCCGGACGAACACCGAAAAACCACTCAAACACGTCGATCTGTTGGGCAAAGTTGGTCGCACATTGACCGTTGCAGTATTTATGATACTGCTTCCAGTTCCGGTACTGGCTCATCGAATCATAACCATATTTGGCGAGAATTTCCGGCGGCAAGGTGTCACGTTCCGCCCAGATCAGCTCGGCATGAACCCGTCGATTGGCTTGGGTCTCGAAATGGGTGATCGTCCCGAGCAGCAAATCACGGGATTCCGGATTCAGCAGATTTTTGGCCGCGTGCAAATACCGGGGGTCACTTCGCCGCTCATAACCGACTTGGAGCAGTCGCCCGGTTTTTTTCGACGTTCGGACCATTTCCCGGGCGTCCCCGACATTGGTCGCCATCATCGGTTCGCAGTAAACATGCAGCCCGGCATTCAGGGCGGTCACCGTTTGTTCGGCATGAACGAAATCTGGTGTCGCAACAACCACGGCATCAATATTTTTTCGTTCCTTATCAATCATCTCCTGAAAATCACGATAGGCGGCAACCGTGTCGGTCTCGCCGTTCTCGCCGTTGTTCTCGTCTTCAAATTCCAGGTAGAGTTTCGCAGAATTCAATGCCGAAGGGAGGATGTCGCATACCGCGACAAACCGCATGTTGGAAATTTTCATTCCGGCGTTGATCAAGGCGCGGCCCTGTCGTCCGCAACCAGCCACGGCAACCCGCAGCTTTTCCGGCGATTGTGATTGAGCAACATTTTCCTGGGCAACAAGCGGCGTCAAAAGCAAACCTGCCCCCGTCGCAACACCGGTTGATAAAAAATCACGTCGTTTCATGGAAATCAACCGAACCATTTCCGAGACCGGTTTTTCACGCTGTCGAGGGCAAGCACTTCATTGAGGAGTCTGGTGTCTTCATCGATTTCATAGTCGAACATCCCGAACACGGTGAAATCGGCCCCGTTGGAAAAGGCATATTCCAAGGCATTTCGCGGAGAAATCGCCCCGGCAGCCATGGTTTTGTAGGCAATCCACGGTTTTTCGACCTTCGCCATAACCTCAATCACCTTATCCGAATCCTCGCACCACGAGGAATCATAATCCAAATTGGCACTGGGGTAATTATGATGATGAAACGTCTTGAGGTAGAAATCGCACTTGACCTTTTCCTTTTCGCAAACTTCGATCACGGGCAACTGATGCGCGGCGACACCGACAGGAACACCAAACGACTTCATCGTCATGACCGCTTTTTTGATCAGATTCGGCTTTCCGACCAGGGCGTCCGCCTGAACCCCCCAAAGATAAAGGGCGTCAACTCCGGCATCAACGCACTGCTGACACGATTGCGTGTATTCGGTCATTTCCTCGTTGATCGGAGCCGTCGAACAGATGATCCACTGAATTTTTCCTCCCTGTTTCTTGTATTCCCGCATTCCGTCGACAACTCCCGTGGCGGTGTGGATCACCACGGCGTTGATTCCATGTGCTTCGGCAATACGCATCGTCTCGAAGATTTTCTCCGGCGTGTTGTACTTGGCCGCCAGATTGTAAACGTAACGCAAATCCCGGGAATGCGTGTAATGGGTCAAAAGATTCCCTCCCAGGAGCATCCTGCCGATTGTCATTCCGGCAAGTGTTCCCGAAGGAATCTGCTGGTTCGCCACAATCGGTTTCTGTTCTTCCGCCATGGCATTTGGGAGCTTCGGCATTCCCACAGCGGTTGCCATTGTCGCTCCCAAGGCCGTCGCTTTGACAAAATCACGTCGGTTCATTTTTTGAGTCATTATTCAATCCTCCTGTTTTTCTTTACATTATACAACGATCAATCAACTTTTTCATCAGGTAACCAAAAAAACAAAAGAAAAATCTTTTATTGTGTTTCATTCTGTTGCGTTTCCGGCTTCCATTCCGAGCTGAATTTCCTCGTGGAGCATTTCAAGGACTTCGTCTGCCAGCGATTCCTGCAACACCGAGGGAGCAACCGTCGGCTCGGGAAGAACACTGTTGTTATAAACATTTTCCGCACCAAAAAAACTGATGGCGCCCCCACCCGGAAGATTGATGACATCCCGTCTCTCGTTTTTTTCGGATTTTTCGACCATGGGCGTATCGATTTTGAGTTCGTGAAGAATCTGACTGATCGCATTTCCGGGAAACTCCAGAATTTTGGCATCCGTTTGGAGCACGACCACTCTTTTTCCGCTTTCGAGATGATCCGCAATTCCCCGGACCGTTTCGGCATCCAAGGGATACAACCCGGCGGAAAGGACAACCAAATCGACGGGAAATGTGAGCCGGTCATTGGCAAAAGTCCAGAAATACCGACTCACAAGCGTCCAGAAATTGTACATGCCGTGAACGTCGCCCGACCCGAAAACAGGACGATCAAACGGTTCGACAAGCAGAATCGACGGCAATTTCCATTGACCATATTTCACCGGGTCGCGCAATCGTTTGTCATGCAGCCCCCACGACATGCCGTTGAGCCAGAGTCGATAATTGTCGGCATAATTGATAAACGTGTCCGAAAGCATGTTTTGATCGGCGACGACAATGATTCGTCCCCGACCGAATTCCTTGGCCAACACGACTCCGAACGGTCCGGAAGGCTCATCCGGGTCCTGTTCGTAATTGCCGTAGAAACCCACGGATTTTCCTTCTCCATAAAGAGGATTTTCCCAAGCATCAGCCCAGGAATCTTCACTGGTCCAGGCAACGGCATACCTGGAATCGACCCGTCCCCCGGTTTGCACGGCGATACGGCGGAGTCCTTCCGTCACAGGATGCTCCGAAAACACGTCGACGTAAAACCAGCCGTTTCCACTTGCCAATGTTTTTGGGGGATACTCGCAAATCATGTCTGTCGGTGATTCGATCCCGAATTCCGTAAACAACGGTTCCAGTCGAAACGCGTGAAAATAACAGTTGCTGTGGTCGGTGATCACGAACAAGGTTCCCCCCGTTTTCACAAATTTCACGATCGCCTGAATCTCGGAAACAAGAAACGGAGGTCGTTCCGCTGAAACCAGATTGATGAACAACAACCGATAACCGGCCAGACTCTTGTCGTCCAGTCGTCCTTCCCGGAAATAGTCGCAACGCACCCCCTGATCCCGAAGATAATCGAAACCAAATCGATAACCATTGATTTCATGGTAAGAATAATTTCCGATTTGCAAGCCTTTATCCGAATACTCATTGGCGTGAACGGCATCAATCAAAATTCCATCATGCCGCTTTGGATTGGGAGAGCATCTCAAGAAAAAAACAGCCGCAACAACAGCGACCATCAAAAAAATGCAACTCCACCCAAGAATCGTCCGATTCCAATACCGACAACAGACGGTTTCATGACGGTTTTCCATCACCAAGACTTTCCACTCTTAATTTTAACGGTTCCTTAATACGACGCGGATTACCACCACGGATTATCCGAGTTCTCCAATTTCTTGTGCTTTTCGTTTCATTTCCGCGCGTTGCACCAAGTATTGTTCATACGCGGGTCGCATGGCTTCCAGTTCGGCATAATATTGTTGCTTGTCAAATACCAACGGCGGGTATTGCGAGTAATCCCAATGCCCACCGAGTGAATACTTGTTGCGATGCGGTTGACGATAATTCGTCCAAATGACCAAATCCTCCGTTTCACGGACTTGCACACGAAACGGCCAACAGGGACCAGGAAGGCCACATCCGCCACATGTCAGGACATCTCGAAAGAACGGTTGACGCCGTACCTTGAGCAAAAGTTCCTCATAAATACAAGGGAAGGGCAACCAAGTATAAGCTCCAGCCAAACTGATTTCTGCCCCGGATTGTGGTTCACGTTCTGTGTCGAAGAGTGCTTCCCATTCCTCAAGAACATCAATCAATGACCGGCGTTGTCCGTTCAATTGGACGAAAATTTTGACGCAATCACAAGCTATGTACTTGTAGCCGGAGTCAAAGACTTCAAAAATCGGTCCCAATTGTTTCGGTCGCACCAGAGAGGAATAATCAATAGTGTCGTTGTGCAACGTTTCTTTGTCCCAAAGATAGTCCCGCACACGAGCAATCCGAACTGTTCTACAATGCTCATCCTCAATTTTCTTTTCCCGCTCAAAAACAACGCGGAGTTTTTCCATCTCTTCGTTATATTGTTTCTTGTCGAAAACAAAGTCGGGGTAATGAATCCCATCGAAAATGTCGGTTTCGCCTTTTTCAAGCATTGGGTTTTCCATAACTCTCGACCAAATGACCTGATCTTCGGTTTCTGAGACGACAACATTGAAGTACATTACTCCATGTGCAAGAACCCAGGCACACTCTCCCTCGTTATTTTGTGCATCACGTAGATCATCATAGAGATAAAGTACCTGTTGCCAGTCATAACCTTTGTAACCCGGATTCGCGTCCAAAATGGGTTTTTCAAGAATTCTGGTGACTTCAAGAAGAGACATTCGCTCGCCGTTGAAATGGACGAATATCTTTGCGTATGCGCAGTCTGAGGGATTTTCTTCGTCGTGAAAAATTTCAAAAATCGGTTGATCGGTCATATTCGGTTGCTTGTGTTGATAAAATCAATTCATGTTGTTGGTGGACATCATTATTGCGAATTATTGCGACAGTCACGGCGTGACCGCCCTACCATGTTGCGCTGGAGAATTAACGGTTTGCCGGAATATCTTTTGTCAAAATATCCTTTGTCAGAATATCCTGCACCCTGTCTGCCCAGGGACTGTTGGGGGCCAAATCCAGAAATGTCTGCAAATGTCCTTTCGCCTCATCGGTTTTTCCAAGTTGCAAAAGTGTCATGCCAAGATGATAATGAACGTCGGCATAACCATCGTGAAAATCAAGAGCCCCTTCAAATGCACTGACGGCAAGCTCCAACTCACCAAGCTCAAGGAAAAGCGACCCGAGATTTGCCCGTGCCTCGACAAAATCCTCATCCAGTTCAATCGCCATCAGGTATCGTTCCCTGGCCGCTTGGGGTTCCCCCAACTGATAAAGCAAGCCGGCCATTTGAAAACACGAAACCGCGTCCGGTCCGCCGGCAGCCAAAGCAGCCCGATAACAGTCCAAAGACTCGGTCGGTCGTCCCAGTTCTTCAAACCTGACGGCCAACTCGCAAAGGGACTCCTTGTCTGTTGGATATTCATCGTCCGGCAATAGTGAAAACGGTTCCAAAGCCCTTTCAAGGCAGGTTTCCGGAACATTCCCCGACACTTCCTCCGGTTCTTCATCAAAAACAAAGAGTTTTTGTCCCACGACATCAACAGGAAATCCATTTTTCAGCATTTCGATTCGTTTTCCGTGAATCGAAAGCTTCAGATCGGCCAAGGGCCGCTGCACCTGAGGAAATTGTGACTTCAAAGCCTCCAATCTTCTGACAATTCCCTCAATGGAGACTCCGTTTTTGTGCAATTTGGCCAATCGTCCGGCGACAATCGTTTCGCTTTGATCGAAATAAGGAAGTTTTCCGACCCTGGTTTTCATGAGCAACCAACCGCGACGTTCCCAGAGCCTGATCATATTCGGCCCGACTTTCACCAGTTCCGCCAACATCGCCGGAGTATAAAGCGACCGGAGCGACACGGCGTCGTTTTCCGGAGTCTCCGTGAAAGCAAAAAATTCATGTTCCGTGAACGTTTCCAGCTTCCCCTGCTCGAACATTTCACGGGTTTGCTCATTAAAGTCGAGTTGCGGCAGGTCATGTTCTCCAAAAACGACGATGTTGACCGAATCATCAAGTCGGGAAGCCGTTTTCCCCCCTGCTTTTCGTACAAGAACCGCCGCCTTCCGACGGGTCATGCCGGAAAGTTTCCCCTGAATGAAAACGGTCTTATCTGTGAGTGAAAGCATAACAATTTGACTTCAAAATCCTCAGAATCTTCAAAAATCTTGCGGCTTTTTGTTATTCGTTGGAGGTATTTGCCTTTATTGCAAGATTTGGAAGTCTAATGATATAATTCATAGTGCTAAGGAACATGACTGACATTTGTTGAGACAGGAAAAAATTCTGAATGGGAAAGGGGCACAACTCCCCATTTCCCATCCCATTATTTCGGTATTCCCCATGATCTCGTATCTCGGTTTGTGCGCCGGCAAGGCATGAGGTTCAGGACGAAGTTGCCATAAATGTTGCCACAATGAACTGACCTCGGGCAGATGCCTCCGGCGGTGCAAACCGTTTGTTTTTTTCCGTGTTCAAGATCGTGTTCAAAAAGACACGACGAATGGCATCGTAACCGCGAATATTGGGGTCTTCAAGGTTATCATGAAACCAATACGTCGGATCGTCTCTGCGGTAGTGTTCCCGATAGAATTCCCGGCAATGGATTCCATGTCCGAGAAACACGTCGTGCATGGGAACATGAACGACATTCTCGTGTTTGGCCGTACATTCCCGAATTACCTGATTATAGGCGTCGAGAATTTTCATGCAATCGGGCCAATGCGGCAAAAAAACACTCGGGGCATCTCCCACACCATCGGAAGGGTCGTAAATATCGGCCAAATAGATCGTGCAACCGCCGGGAAACTTTTCAGAAATGGCAATCATCATCCGGTCGAGACGGTCGCGAAAGTTGTCAATCCACGGTCCGGCCTGTTCCAATGTTGCCCCGTACATGGCCCCTTCCTTGGGTGCAGAACGTCCGTAATTATGGATGATGTCGTTTCCGCCGCTGGTCATCACAACAATCCCGTAAACGTCGTCAGGCTGTTTTTCAAGCCAGCCATCGTCATTGATATGATTTTCATGCTGGAGTGACGTGCTCCCCGACACGGCAATATTGCGTACTTCCAGGTTCGGATAAATCTTGCGGAGACTCTTTCCCTGCATGTCGGGGAACTCATCGGGAGGATTTTCGGCCAAACGATTGACATAATTGTAAGGAGCCGCCACGCCGAACCCCGCCGTCACGCTGTCACCGATTCCCAGCAGAAGCGTCTTCCGTTCCGACCAAACTTCGGAAAACGCTTCTGATTCGACAGTCGCCCCTGCCGGACCGCTTCCCATCGGACGGTCAAATTTCAGCTTGAAATACGTGTAGACCGTCGGAAGCAACACCGCCGCAATCAAAAGGCTCCAAAACCAACACCGCTTCCAATACGGCCTGATGCCGCGATTCCCGACCGGTTTTTCAGTCTCCACTCCAAATTCCCCTTTCCCCATTCCGCATTCCCCATTTATCAAGTAACCGTGTTCACAGGTTTGTTGCTCACCACGAAGATTTTTACAGGCTGTAGACTGTAGAAAAACACTAAAGCCTATAGTCTGTCTTCGTGGTTCTTCGTGCCCCTCGTGGTGAAAAGAGCATAAATGGTTACTTTATCAATAGGAATTCATTGTATTGCCGGGAACGCGGAAAGTCAATAAAATGGATGGTTTCCATAATACGAGACCTGTTGTGATATGAAATCGAATCAATTGTCACTTTTCGATGACGACCCACCTGATTGGGAGCAGGATGATCAGCCGCTCGAAACCGTTGCGGAAATCGTCTTTCCAACCGGCTTGCCGGGGTCGTTCGACTATCGTGTCCCCCGGCAGATGATCGGCGAACTTCTTCCCGGAATACGTGTGATGGTTCCTTTGGGAAAAGGCAACCGCGAAACGTTGGGATACTGCATTGCCGTCGAACAAAAAGAGGTCCGTTCCCGCAAACTCAAAGAAATCCTGAGTCTTGTCGATACACGGCGGCTCCTTTCGGAAAAGATGCTCCGGCTCACGAAGTGGATTGCCGATTATTATCTTTGTCCGCAAGGTCAGGTCCTTGAAGCGGTGCTTCCTGCCGGAGTTCGTGACTCCGCCGGAACCCGACTCACTCCGATTTTGCTGGTCGCCGACGATTATCAAAAGAAATTGGAGCAGATCGCCAAAAATCCCAAAGGAAAAAATCTCCTCACGTCGAAGCAGCAACACGTTCTCAACACGCTCATCAAGTCGGAAGTTCCCCTGACAACAAACGAACTGGCACGAACGGCCAAGTGTTCCATGGCACCGATCCAGCATTTGAAGAAACTCGGACTCCTTCGCGTGAAACATGTCCGCCGGGAAAGAAAAACTCAGGAGCCGGCAGTTGTGCCCCGTCGTCCGCCGCATCAACTCAACGCCGACCAAAAACGGACGCTCGACATTCTTCTCGACACGATCCGACAAAACAAGCACGAGACGTTTCTGCTTCATGGCGTCACCGGAAGCGGTAAAACCGAAGTCTACATCCGCGCGATTGATGACGTCGTGAAAAACGGCCGCCAGGCGATCATCCTCGTCCCGGAAATCAGTCTGACCCCTCAAACGGTGGGACGGTTTCGCGAACGATTCGACCATGTTGCCGTTTTACACAGTCATTTGACCGACGCCGAACGTCACCGTGAATGGCAGAACATTGTTTCAGGGAAAGTTCAGGTCGTTGTCGGTGCGCGGAGTGCCGTTTTTGCGCCGGTGCCCTGTCTCGGCCTGATCATCATTGATGAAGAGCATGAAAACTCGTTCAAGCAGGATGTTGCACCGCGGTATCATGCCCGGGAGGTTGCCAAACGGAGGGCGGAAGAGGAAAATGTGCCTCTCATCCTCGGCTCGGCGACACCATCACTGGAAAGTTGGTATCGGGCACAAAAAAAAGAATACCGGCTTGTTTCCATGCCGAATCGGGTTCGTAATCTGCCGCTGCCGCACGTGACAACAATCGATCTGAGAACCGGCGACCGCGCCCGAATGACCCGGGGAGCGATTCACCCGCAAATGCACCTCGCCATCAAAGACGCCATCGACCATGACGGGCAGGTAATTCTGCTGCTGAACCGACGCGGTTTTTCCACGCATATTCAATGTCCCGCCTGTGGCGAGGCGGTCAAATGTCCCGATTGCGACGTCACATTGACCCACCATCAAACGGCGGAGGTCGCGATTTGTCACTATTGCGATCACCAGATTCCGGCGCCCTCAAAATGTCCGACGTGCCAGTTTCCCGGGATTTATTACGGCGGATTCGGCACGCAAAAACTCGAAATGGAAATCAGGGCCAGATTCCCCGACGTCCCGGCTCTCCGGATGGACACCGACACGATGCAGGGTCATGGCGCCCATGAACGGGCGCTTGCCATGTTTCGTGAAGGAAAAGTGAGAATTTTGCTCGGAACACAGATGATCGCCAAGGGACTCGATTTTCCCAATGTCACGCTTGTCGGGGTGATCAATGCCGACACCGCCCTGTATTTGCCGGACTTTCGTGCTTCGGAACGGACATTTCATCTCATCACGCAAGTCGCCGGACGGACAGGACGCGGTGACCGTGAAGGTTACGTCATCGTACAAACCCACAACCCGGACCACCCCGCAATTGTCGCCGCGACAAAACATGACTATCATCAGTTTGTTTCCCAGGAAATCCCACTCAGGGAAGCCCTTGGTTATCCGCCGTACACAAAATTGGCCCGGTTTGTCATCCGCGGGCCAATGGAACATCAAACGCTGGAGTTCGCTCGGTTGTTGGCGGAAAAACTGCGAAAAAGTGCCGGGGAAATCGAGCTTAAACATCGACTTCTCGGTCCGGCCCCGGCTCCGTTTGCCAAACTCCGCGGCAATTTCCGGTTTCACATTCACCTGCACGTCATGGATGCTGAACGGTTGCGTACAACGATTCGGGTCGCGACCGACACATTGAAAACACCTGAACAGGTGCAATGGATCGTCGATCTCGACCCCATCGACATGCTTTGATACCGGTTCCAGTGTTATCTATTTAGAATCCGTTGGACTCTTGCTTTCAACTCGTCATCCTTGGTGTCGGCGAGGATTTTTTTCAATGTTTCCTCGACCACCGGCGGTTTTCCCTGAATTTTGTCAGCCACGGCAACGGCCGCTTTATGGGCTTTTTCCTGGAATTTGGTGTCGAAGTACGACGCGACAAATGTCAACATTGCTTCCGACGGATAGCGCGGCGGAATATCAAAAATCAACTCCTTGTCTTCATCCCGTGCCGCCGCGTCAAAAGCCGTTTTGCACATTTCAATACGTGTTCCTTCATCCAGTTGACGGAACTGACGGGCAAGACGGAGATAACCCCGGATTCCACGGACTTTGTACTTGTTTTCCCGGGATTCCTTGGCGATTTTCAAAAGTTGTTCGGCGGCAGCCGTGTCGGGCCATTCTCCGAGTATCTGGGAAGTCGCGTCTTTGATCGTGACATCATTATTCCCCCAAAATTGGGCGGCAACAAAGTCCACCGCTTTGGGGCCGCTCGGAATCGTCAAAAGTTCGAGTAGAAACAGCTTGATTTTTTCCGGGGCTTTCCCGTATTCGGCGATGATCATGTCGATACAACTTTCCTGGGCGTAGCGACCACAGGCACTCTTGAGCACGCGCTGAAGTTCCTCGGTTTCCGCCTGGGTTTTGGCATCAACGAGCGCCTTCAGCAACACGCCGAAGTCTTCCTGCTTGATCGTTTCGGCCAGGGCAAACGTTGCGGCCTTGCGAACGTCGGCGTTCTTGTCGTTGATCATTCCGATCAAAACCGGTGCCGCGGAAAGAATCCGGCGCTGTTCGATGATGTCGGCGGCGATGATTTTCTCGGAATCCTTGCCGTTTTTCAACGTGTCGATGATTGCCTTGTCGATGGCGTCATTGCTGTTGCACCAGACAAGTGTGTCTTGAGCCGCTTTGGCCACGGCCGACTCTCCTCCTTCTTCCAGGGCCGCATTCAGCAACACCTCGACACTCGACGCATCACCGACCGTTTTCAGCCCGCGAATCGAGGCGAGACGAACGACTTCGTCGCTCGATTTGACCCCGGCAATCAGTTCGGGGAGCACGACTTTGTCACCACGATCGGCAATTGCTTCAAGCACCATCGCCTTGCGGGCGCTATCGAGGTTTCCGAGTTCACCGAGCAGCGTTTTGCCGACATTGTCCCCCGGCAGTTCCCGGACCGCCTTCATGGTTGCCGCGAATATCCCCCAGTTGTCGCTGGCAAGATTTTTCACGACGACATCAAGTCCCGCTTCTTTCCGGGCGAGAATCCCTTTGTAGGTTGCCGCTTCATGAACAAAACCGGGCATTTCCACACCAAGCACAGCGTCATACAATACGACAGCTTTCTCGGCATTCCCCGCATTTTCAAGGTGTCTTGCACAAGCAAACGCAGCATCGGCAATGGCTGCACTAACGGCCACCCTTATTTTGGGGGGAGCTTCAAAATATTTAAATTCTTTCGTGAGAAGGTTCAATAATTCTTCCGCCGCTTCAGGAGTACCCAACTCACCGGCTGCAGAAATCAAGGCAAGAGCCACATCAACATCACCCACTTCACCTCGAATACTCAAGAGTGCTTCCAATGCACCCGGGGTTTTTCGCACGCCGATGCTGTTGATGACGCCGATGAGCAAATCACCATCCAGCGTTTTCAGGGCCTTGAACAATGCTTCATCGACTTTTGGGCTGGGATTCGGTTCCAGAGCAAAACGTGCATAATGAGCAAAACGGGGATTGTCCAGTTTTGCAGCAAGTGCCGGAATGCACGCTTCCGTCCCGCGTTGGGCAAGCGGCTTCACGGCGAGCATGAACTGCTGCACGCTGGCGTCGGAATTATCCGGCACATTGAGCGCGGCAATCAGGTCGGCCTCGCTTCGGTCATCCTGTTGGGCTTTCACCGGCGCGGCAACCGCCATCAACCCGGCAAATAACAATACGGTCAAAATATATCTCATGAGTTTATCTCCAACGTTTATTAAATTTGAAATTTGGAATTGTTACACCCGCCATGGTTCGCGCTGGGCACGACTCCGCATCCGGTTCGCTTCTGCATCACCGATGAATTCTTCTTTGGCCGGATCAAACTGGACTTCACGGTCGAGTTGCCAGGCAATGTACGCACAGTGGCACGCAATATGGGCATTGGCGGCAACATTGGCATTCGACGCCGGATTGCGACGGGTCTTGACGCATTCCAGAAATTCCTTGATATGATTGTCGGGATCGGTCCCGGCCATGTGGAAGACCTTGATTTCCGAGCGAAGATCGTCGTTGGAAACGGCCATGCGACCGGTGTCACCGGTTTCCACCCAGCCGTCGGTCCCTTCGTATCGGCAACTGCATGTTCCGAGTCCGAGCCAGCCCTGTTCGCGCATGATCAGTTCGACGCCATTGGCATAAAGAGCACGGACTTCGGTCCCTTTTTGGCCTTTTTCATCACGAACAGGCCAATATTTGACCGGGACAGTGTCGTCGGATTGGTTTCCCCACTGGCAAAGGTCGACGGTATGCGTTCCCCATTCGAGGATTCCGCCGCCGTGGAAATCGAAGTAATTCCGCCATTCCCCTCGCGTGTATCGAATATTATACGGCCGCCACGGACAAGGACCAAGCCAGCGATCCCAATCAATGACGTTTGGATCGGGAAGCGGCTGTTCCTCGAGCCAGTCATTGGTCGTCTGCGGATGAAGCGTGTTGGCGTGAACATGGGTCAGTTTGCCAAGTTTTCCCGAGTGGGCGATTTTCGCGGCCAACTGGAAGTTTCCGATGTTGCGGCGTTGTGTTCCGGCCTGATAAATTCGTCCGTAACGATTGACGGCAACTTCGAGCGCCCGACTGTCGGAAATCGTCAGCGAAAGTGGTTTTTCACAATAAATATCTTTCCCGGCTTTGGCCGTCAGTATCGAAGCAAGCGCGTGCCAACGGTCACCGGTGGCGATGAGCATCGCGTCGATGTCGGGACGGGCCAAAATATCGAACATGTCGCGATACATCGCACAATCATTGTTGTCGTATTTGTCATCGGCCATTTTTTTGATGGCCCGTCGGCGTTCTTCACGGATGTCACAAATGGCGATGAACTGCACCGCCGGTTCTTTCATGAAAACGGTGAGATCATGGTGTCCTCGTCCTCCGATTCCGATGGCCCCAAGAACGACTTTTTCACTGGGGGCAACGGCTCCGTCTTTTCCCAAAACTTTTCCGGGAACCACATAAGGGACTCCCAACGCGGCACCGGCCAGCGCGACGCCTTTGAGAAACTCACGTCGGCCAAGCGATTGTTTTTGATTGGACATTTACTTTTTCCTCCACTTCAGGGTGAATCAACAATGAAAATCCTAATATACCGTAGTCGGTATGGGCACTAACCTGTCTACCGACAGGCAGGCCTTCGGCCTCTGTAAATCCGCGGATTCGTTGACCCGCTCCCATGTTCTCACAGAAGATTTAAACCGGCTTGAGGATAAAAATCCTATTGAATTTGAAGTCAGATATGTTAGGATGTTTTTCAAAAATTCCAGTATATTCGATTTTGGTGGTAAAAAGCAAGAGTACGGAGGAAAAAAATGTTACACGCCGTGATTATGGCCGGAGGAAGCGGCTCACGTCTTTGGCCGGAAAGCACCCCGCTTCGTCCGAAACAATTTCTGAGGTTCCACAACGACGTGCCCATGATTTTGGCGGCTTATAACTCCCTTTTTAATGTCGCGGATTTCAGCCGAATCATCGTTTCGACCGGTGAACAAATGGTCCCGCTGGTGCATGAGGCCATTCCAACCCTGTCGCGGGCCAATATTCTCGTGGAACCGATGCCGCGAAACACCGCCCCGTGTATCGGACTTGCCGCGGTGTTTATGCTGCGAAGCGACCCCGAAGCGACCATGATTGTTCTGCCGGCAGATCACGTGATCGAACCGGTCAAAGCGTTTCGGGAAACCCTTCGTTTTGCGGCGGAACTTGTCGAAGAATCACCGGAAATGCTTGTCACAATTGGGGTTCCTCCAAAATGTCCAGCAACATCCTACGGTTACATTGAAACGAAAACCCGCCGGGATACTTCCGTCACAAAAAAATGGGAATCTCTGACTTCGGTCCGTTCCGTTTCGCAGTTTCATGAAAAACCGGATATGAAAACCGCTCAGAAATTCATCGAGACCGGTCATTTTCGCTGGAACACCGGGATTTTCATCTGGAAAGCAAGACGAATTCTTGAATTAATTGATGAATTTCAACCAGATATGGGGAAACACCTTCACGTGATTGCGGATTCGGTCAAAAACGTTGATTTTCCGGACATCCTCAAACGGGAATTCGAACAGATTTCCAGTATCTCGATCGATTACGCGGTTTTGGAACATGTCGCTTTGGAATATGCTTCCGGAATCCTTTGCATTGACGCCCCGTTTTCGTGGGATGATGCCGGAACCTGGCAGGCTCTCGATCGTTTGAATCCTGGAAAACATGATGCAAACGGCAACCTGGAAGACAATTGCCGCTTGATCGCCATTGACGCCAAAAACAACATTGTCCGAAGCGACGACCCGAAACACCCGATTGCATTAGTCGGGGTCAGTAATCTGATCGTGATTCAAACTAAAAACGGAACTCTTGTGGCCGACAAAAACCAAGAAGAAAAAATCCGTAAAATTATGGAAAATTGATTGATTTGCCGGCATTCATGTCCAGCAAATTTTGGAGGGTTTCCAAGTCCACCGTTTCTGGGATAAACATCGCGGCACCATCTCCGAGAAGGGTATTGATCCCGTCGCGACAAAGACCGCCGATCCCTTCAGGATTCTTGTTGATTCCGAGATAGGCGTTCTCTTGGGAAATATCGATCGGGGCCATCCAACAGACCGGTGTTTTGCGTTCGATCACCATGACCGTGTTGGAGGAAGTGCCGTCTTTGAGATCATGGAGTTTCGGACCCTTGTCACCTGCTTTACCGAATGTGTCGGGACCGACGACTATGCAGAAATTCGTGTTCCTGTTTTTGTCACTGTCCGGATACATCGGGTTGTAATACACGTCCGGCATTTTGTCGTGGAATTGGCGGTTGTATTCACTATCCCAAGGTTCATCAAGACGAATCGACTCATAAAGGGCACTCTGTTCAACATACGGGAGAATCAACACCCGCCAACTGTGAAGCGGCTTACCGTTTTCGTCAACGGTAAATGCCGGGGGAAAACACTTCTTGGTATCATGGTAGTTGTGCATCCCCAGCCCGAGCATCTTGAAATTGTGGGTAAGTTGCTTCTGTTGGGCATCATACCGGGTAACAGCAATGTTTTTAGCAATAACATCGACAATAATCGGTCCCAGCTTGGCGAAAACCGTATTGATGGTTTCCTCGCTCCATTTCACCGTGAACCGTTTTCCTTTCGGTTTGGGAATAAGTCCGTTTTCAAGAAGTTTCAGGTTTTCCTCATTGATCACCGACGGATACGCTTTCAAGAGGCTTTCCAGCAGTTCCGGACCTTGGTTTCGCACGATTTTTTGAGTGTATTCCGCATCTTCCGAGCAGCGTTGCAGGTATTTCAGCAATTCTGCAGACGCCCGTGATAAAAATTGATGACCCAATGCGTCCATCACCTGGGCGTCGAGTTCCGTTTCCGCTTCCACGATTCCGAGAAGTTCCGGTTTGGCCGGGTCGATCCCGACGGCTTTCCAGCGGAGACCGTTGATCATCGCGGCAAGGTCGATTTTTTCCAAAGGTTCCGGCAACTCCGGTCGGATTTCACTGAAAATCTTTTTCACGTATTTCGGTGGAGCAAAAAGAACCTGAATCGGATAGTCTCTCACTGTTTCATGGGCCTCAAGAAATTCCGGACGGTCCGTCATGGAACGACGGGCAAACGATTGAGCCGTTTCCTGTCTTTTTCGACCAAATTCTTCCGCCGTGATCAGGTGCCTGTTGATAGGAGTGATCGTGATGCAGTAAAAATCATCCGTTTCGGAAAAAACGAAGTTTATCTCCATGGAGTCGTTCGCGGAATCAAGCATCGACGAAATCGCCGACGCGTTGAGTGTATCCGTCTTGGGAATGGCAACGTAACCCGGTATCGGAAAGGTGTTGCCCCCGAAAGCAATGACGAGATAGACATCCTTGATCCCGAGACCATCCGTCAACAACGTTTTTCCACTTTTGACAGTGTCGCGGTATTTGTTCCAGGACTCAACGTCAATCGCCTCCAAAAACGGCTCAAGGGGTTTCCTGCCGTTGTTGAAGACGGCATCGATATCGATGTTCACAAGATCGACATGAACGACACAAACGGTGTCTTTTCCGAGCAATTTTTTCAGATCATCATTGCCCGACACCGCCACCGGCACCATCAATGACATAATGAACAAACAAAATATAGTAAACAATGGTATTGAGCATTTCATAATTGATTTTCTCCTTATAAAGGGGCAAGTATCAGGATAAGGGAACAGGTATCAGGGGGCAGGAACCAATATGATTTCCAGCCGTGCTTTCGTAGGGGTTGTGTAATCAATGGTCGCTTTGTTTCCTTCGACTTTGTATTCGTAGGGCATATTGGTTATCGGGTTGATGTGATTGATATAAACCTCTTGGATAGCGTCAAGCGATTCCGGGAGTTTTCCTTCATGCACGGCGGCATAATAGCGAATCGCTTCGGTGATTTTCAGCAGTTCGTAAGTCTGCTGTTGACGCAAAAAAGCACTTTGGGCTGCATTGGTTGCCGGCATCAGCTGGGAAAGAAAAATATTCACCGGTGAACCGGTCGAAGAATAAACCGTATTGTCATAGGTAATGTCCGTATGTGCCGAACCGCGCGGAAACGAGGTATAAACAAGCAGCAGGTCGTAAGCCGCTTTGATTTCCTGCAAAACATAAGGGGCAACCACTTCATAAACCGACATCTTCTCAATTTCTTCTTCGGTTCGTCCTTTTTCCAGCAGCCGGTCACGGGCATAAGGATAACAAAGCGTGCAAGCCGCCGTCATCCAATAGGAAAGGTCCCGTTTGGGCAATTCACCACGACTCCGTGGTTGAAACCAATAAAACACTGTGACCAGGTCTTCCAATGCCGATTTGCATTCGGTGGGAGACGCCGTGTCGATCGTGTCGAAAATCGACAAGGCGGTTTGCTTCATGAAGAGAAAATGTTGTTCTCCTTGCAGACTGGACTGAAGTGCATCCGCCGGAACAAGAATTTGCGTGAGTGCCGGATAAAGATTCGGGGCATCGGGCTGTGACTGGAGATTACGGATTTCCCCCTGCACCATCCCGTGAATGGCAATTCCCACGAGCATACTGATAAGACTCGGAAAGTTCGATTTCTCAACATGATTGGCCATCGCAACCCCGACACGGATTGTTTTCACCGCGTCGTCGTATTTTCCGTTGCGAATCTCCCAGTCGGCTTTCGCCTGAAGGTATCGGGCAAGCTCACGGGCGTTCTGGAGATGTGGGAGAAGAGTCTCAATGCCTTTATACTCCATGCAGTAACTCCAGTCGGCATCCCGTTTACGACTCGCTTTTTCCATGAGCTGAAACACCGGATCAAGCGACCGATACAACGCTTCTTCCGATTCAGGCGTGATATTGGCCAGACAATCGGCACTCCAGCGTGGACGAACAGGAAAAGCACGAAATTGTTCAATAAGGATTTCCTCCCCGGAAGCCCTTCGTTTTTTCATCTCAAAATATTCGTCCGACTGATAGAGTTCCTCCATTTTTCGACGATAGGTTTCCTGGTATTCTGCAAACGCCTTTTCATAAAGCGGGGCGGCGTTACCCGATTCCAGTTCCGCGGCGGAAATATTGAACCGATACTTGAGAAGCGGATACGGGAACGTTGCAGGACTGACCGTTACTCTGATTTGCCAAGACGGCGAAATGCTGCTATCACTAAAGTCAACCGGTTTTCGATACGATTCCCGGGCGGGAAGTTTGAACGTCTCTTCTTTCACCAGTTCATCGGCAGGAACAAGAATCGGGGCAGCCGGGACAACCAAAACAACTGTCAAAGCGGCAACTCCCAAAGAAAAAGTCAACCATCGTTTTTGCATTGTGTTTCTCCTTAAAAGTAAAAGTATAAGGACAATAATCTCTCAATTATCGGAAGGAATCAGGGGCAGATGTCAACGACTCAATGATTTCGCGGTATTCTTTCGGAGTCATCCGGGACGAAGGGGGGTCCGAGACATATTTGGCCGGATAAAGACGTGATTCATAAGCGGCGGATCGTTTGGCCAGTGCTTCCCGTTCGGCAAGCATGGCGTCGATGTCAATGAGTTGCGAGGTTTTCTCAACCGATTGAGGCATCACCGAAAACGGCAGAAATTTGGCAATCCAATTTTGCGGCGGTTTCAGACCATCCGATGGTTTCAGATCATCCGAGACATCACGGGCAACTTTAACCGGAACCGGAATAACCGACTTCGACTCGGGAACGACCTCGACACGGACTTCCCGGACAATCTCTCGAATTTCAACTTTTGTCGGAGCAAAAAACGTCATCAAAAAAAACACCGCCGCCGCTCCGATCAGAGCACCGGCCAAACCGGTCACAAAAGGAACAGTATACGAAAAACACGACGAATGCAAAATTTGTGTTGGCGTGTTGGAATTTTCTGTAATATTACTGATAATTTTTTCCGCCAGCCGATTTTGTTCAACCGGATGAAGATTTTCAAGTCGTTTTTCAATCATTTCAGCCATGATTTTCAAGTCTTTCTTTCAAAATGGCAAGTCCCTCATTATATTTGCGGTGAACCGAGCTTCGCGAGCTTTCCAACATTGTGCCGATTTGTTCAAATGTCAATTTTCCCCAAATTTTCGAGACAATAATTTCGCGGTACTCCATCGGGAGAGATTCAAGTTCATGAATCAATTGTTGCTCTTTACTCTCTGCTTGAAACCAGGAATTTCGCGCAATTATTGATGCAGATTCCCTGTTTTTCCTTCTTTTTTGTGAACGAACGAAATTGTTGGATTGATTGCGAATCACGGTAAAGAGCCAGGCAACAGGGTTTTGCGGCATTTCACTTTGATTCATGAGACGAATAAACGCATCTTGCACGATGTCATCCACTGAATCGTGTTCCCATTGCCGTGCAAAAAGAACAAGAGACGGAAGTGTACGTTTTACCAGTTCGGCAATCAAAGCTTTTCGTTCTTCACTGTTCATCCGGACATCGGACATGAAAATAGAAAAAATATATTACTTTATTATGATGACACCGAAAGGATAAAAATATCCCAAATTTTCTACTTATTCTTTTTTTGAGGAAATTTTGTATGAGAATATTTAAGGATAACCTTGATTTATTCATGAATCTCACCGATAAAATCGATACAATTCGCAATTGTTGCACAAGGAATGATATTATAAAGTTATTTGAATGAATGCTTCCCTATTCAGAATAACGTCTGTTGCAATATTTGGAATATGTTTCCTTATTCCAACTTTAAGTGGTTGCGCCCAAGTCAAATCCCTGTTATGGACAAAAACAGATGATGTCCTGTCCGATGAGTCGGAATTCGAAGATGACGCTTTTGATAAAGATTTCAAGTTGGGAGGTGGAAGCAAGTCCACGGGAAAAGAAATCGTCCTCGACACGGAAAAAAAAGCTCGAAAACTGAAAGGCGAAAATGCGGTCGAGAACGCCGCCAACGTAACACTTGATGATGCTCGTCGTGCAGAAGTGCTTGGGCAACCTCAAGAAGCGGAAAAACTTTACAGACAGTTTATCCAACAAAACACTCCGGATAATAAGCCGGATAAAAAGCCGCCGGAAGAGGTCGCTTATGCTTACAGGCAACTTGCCATTTTTCGGGCACAACGGCAGGAATACGGCGCCAGTGAGGCGATGTTTCAGAAATCCTTAGAATTGAGCCCGAACGACCCGGTCACTGCCGGGACCTATGCCCAGTCTCTTCGCGATCAGAAAAAGTATGCCGAAGCGGAAAGGGTTGTCCGGGATTGTATCAAAAACAATCCGTCTGACGAACGACTCCAATGTCTTTTAGGTCAATCCCTCATTTATCAAAAACGGTATAGCGAAGGTTTGCGTTATCTGAAAAAAGCGATCGGCGAGCCTCAAGCGTATCAGGAATTGGCCAAAGTGTTGTACTACAATCATGATGATCCTGCTGCCGCAGAGTTGGCCATGAAAAAACTTGACGGTTATTATGCTGCCCGAGGCTTGGTTTCACCGCGACCAACAACGGTTGCCGTCGCTCCGAATCTGTCGCCGTTTTCCACGCCCATTTCTCCTCCCGTCACGTATCCCGGCACTTCACCCTATTCGGCTCCTGTCCAATCATCCCGACAAATTCCCCCTCCTCAGCAAATCACGACAAACCAAAATCAAGTCGTCCCTCTGCAAACACCACAACCAACCATTGCCAAGCCGATGAATCCTATTGTGCAGCAACCTAAATCCCGTGATGTGGAAGTCCCTGAAATTCTCGTGACCGTTCCCACCAATCCGGAAGTGATCGTCAAGATGAAGTAGAAAGATTTACGTTCCGAATCGTTGAATCTGATCTATTGACAAAATCCGGAAAAACTGGCCGTTCATCCCCGTTGCATGTGGTATCCATAATAGAACATCACCGCCCCGGCACCGATCAAACTGTAAGGAAAATAGTCCGCAACAAGCAGCGTTGAAGCAATTTTTATCTTGGCGGCAACAGTCGGGTTGATCGTCACTTCCGTGATACCAAAAAGCTGAATTCCGAGCAAAACGGCAAAAATTCCCATCCCCAAAAGCAGGATACGTATCATTTTCAAGTCTCCTTTTTTGAAAAAACATGACTAACTCACTAAATATGGCAAGTATAGCTTGTTTTTTTGGATATTTTGATGGCGAGAAAAAATGAACCGTACTTCGAACGCTGCCTGTTGCGCCGACATGAAAAAATGAGCGCGAAAAACAAGGTCGTGACCGACAATCCGGTTATGCCGACTTTAACGCCTGGGTGTCCCGATGATTAGAGTCCCGATGACTTCACAAACATCATTGATTCCGGCATCCCGGAGAATCTTGGGCAACTCATCAAGAATTTGCGTAACCACTGTCGGGTTATAGAAATTGGCCGTCCCCACTTGAACGGCGGAAGCTCCGGCCACCATAAATTCAAGAACATCGTCAGCCGAAGCAATTCCACCAATTCCAAGGATCGGAATGTCGATCTTTTCTTTTTGGAACGCCTGATAAATCTGATGCACGCAGCGCAACGCAATCGGTTTGATCGCCGGTCCACTGAGTCCGCCAACCCCATTGGCAAGTCGTGGTTTGCGATTTCGCCAATCAATGGCCATTCCAAGACACGTGTTGATTGCCGAAATCCCGTCAGCCCCGGCGCCAGCCGCCGCAAGGGCAATTTCTGCAATATTCGCAACATTGGGGGTGAGTTTGACAAAAAGCGGATAGTCGGTTGATTTCCTCATGAGTCCGACCATTTCCCGACAACGTTTCGGATCGGTTCCATAGTCGGTTCCTCCGGAAACATTCGGGCAGGAAATATTCAGCTCAATCGCAGCAATTCCTGTTGCATTTTTTAACTTTTCGCCCAGAATGGTGCATTCCCCGGGTGTTTTCACGGCGATACTCACAATGACCGGAGGGCCTATCTCACAAAGAAAAGGGAGCTTGACCTCAAGAAATTGATCAATTCCGTCGTTATCGAGACCAATGGCGTTCAGAAGTCCTGCTGTCGTCTCCACGGTTCGCGGCGGCGGATTACCGGCACGCGGGTCAAGCGTCACTGTTTTTGGGACGATCCCCCCCAGTCGGGCGAGATCGAACATCCCGAGCATTTCCCGGGCATAACCAAATGTCCCTGATGCGACAAGCACCGGATTTGCAAGTGTCAGTCGCCCAAGCGATACGGAAAGGTTCATTTTTCGTTTTTCAACGTCTGGTAGAGGTCAAGCGCCTTGTCGGGCTTGTTTCCTTCGTGGACAATCGACCGGACCGCCTTGATCATCGCCACCGGGCATTCCGACTGAAAAATGTTGCGGCCCATATCAACCCCTGCCGCCCCCTGATCAATCGCCTGGTACGCCATTTCGAGAGCCTCGTTTTCAGGCAATTTTTTCCCTCCGGCAATGACGATCGGAACGGACACGGAATTGGTCACCTGCTCGAAATCTTTCTCACAGAAATAGGTTTTCACGACATGGGCCCCGTTTTCGGCACAAACGCGGCTCGCCATGCTCAAATACCTCGCGTCACGGACGAGTTCCTTGCCGACGGCCGTGACCCCAAGCGTCGGGATGCCGTATTTTGCACCGAGATCAATCGTTTTTGTGAGATTTCGAATCGTCAGCGCTTCATGTTTCGGGTCTCCAACGGCAACCATTACGGCCAAAAGCGACGCATTAAGCCGAACCGCCTCCTCAATATCCATGACACATTCGTCATTGAGATACGTCAAAATCGTCGAGCCGGCGGAGTAGCGAAGGGAAACCGGCTTGTTACACGTCGGCGGAACAATGGAACGAAGTGCCCCGCGTGTACACATAATGCAATCGGCGTATTCTATCAATGGAACAATCGTCAGGTCCATCCGTTCGAGTCCTGAAGTAGGCCCCATGATGTACCCGTGATCGAACGCGAGCATGACGGAATTGCCCGATTTCGGACTGAAAATTCTCGAAAGGCGGTCTTTCATTCCCCAATCAAGGTGGGCCGACCCCTTCAAAAAATAACCTTCCGTTTTCTGTGGGGTCCCAATCCCGAAACTTTTTCCTGTCACAACATGATCATTATCGGCCATGAAACTTGTCTTTCTGTAAAACCTATAATTCTGTAAAATTTATGTCACTTAAAATGTAAAAAATATCTTCAGTGTTGGATCAGCAGTTCCGTCAGGTGAATGACGGGTATTTTTCGATAGCGGGGGTCATGGCGCATGATCCCGTCGAAGTGCATCGCACAACTAATATCCGTGGTTGCCACGACGTCAGCACCGCACTTCTGAATATTTTCAACTTTTTTGTGTCCCATCGCAAGTGAGGTGCCGGCCATTTTGACGCTGAACGTCCCACCGAAACCGCAACATTCGTCCATATTCGGAAGCTCAACATATTCAAGTTCCCGGATACTCTTGAGCAGCGTCATGGGAGCGTCGATCAGTCCGAGTTCGCGCCGTGAATGACAACCGATGTGCATGGTCACCTTTTTCGGAAACTTTGCTCCTGTATCGGTCACCCCAAGGATATTGACGAGAAACTCGGAGATGTCGAACACCCGTTTTCCAAGTTCGGCAGCCTCGGAACCAGGGTCGGCCTCCTCAAAAAACACGCGACACATCGCGGCACAACTTCCTGAAGGAGTGACGATCCAATCCTGACCGCGGAATGCCCGACCGAATTGCCGGATCACTTTTTTGGCATCGTCCCAATACCCGGAATTGAATGCCGGTTGTCCGCAACAGGTCTGTTCCTTGGGAAAAACGAGCGGAATTCCCTGATCTTTGAGCAATTGGACCGTCGCGCGACCGATGGAAGGATAAAACTGATCGACATAACACGGAATGAACAGGGCCACTTTTTCGCCGGGCACATACCTCGGATAGTCCCACTGTTTCCCGGCATTTTGCAAAGCCTCGGAAAGCAACATGTCAGTGACTTTCACTTTCGCACTGTTTTTTATAAGCGGAGTAGTCCAGAAGTGAGTCACGCCCTGCTTCGTCGGTGACTTCGATTTTAACGAGCCACCCGTTCTCATAGGGATCATCCGCCAAAGATTCGAGATGGTCCACCACGGCGGAATTGACGGCAATCACTTTTCCGGCAACGGGAGCATACATTTCACTCACGGCTTTCACCGATTCAATTTCACCAAACACATCTCCCTGAGCAAGAACCCGTCCCTCCTCAGGAAGTTCCATGAAAACAAGGTCGGTCAGGGCTTCCAAGGCAAATTTCGAAAGGCCAACCGTCGCAACACAATTGCCCTGGGAATTCGTTTCAAAATTGACCCATTCATGGGTGACAGCATAAAGCAAATTTTCCGGAGTCATAATCAATGAAAAAGAGAAAAAAAATTGTGAACTTAAATAGGAAGGGAGTACCCCATCCCCTTACAGCATGAAACAAGGAGTTATTGTAAAGGAAAACAATGATTTCTGCAAGTTGGTGCCCAGACCGGCTCCGGTATATCGGCTTAACGCCAGGTTTCAAAAATCTTGAGCGATTGATAAAGGAGTTTTTCAGCATTTTCTGAATTTTCTGCTTCGATGTAACAGCGTAATTCCGGGGCATTTCCGGAAATCCTGACATGAACGATATTCATTTCGTCAAATGTCATTCGGACACCATCGGTCAGATCGACACCTGTCAATTTTCCAAAACGGCCAAACTCCGATTCAATAAACAAAAATCTTCCGTCCTGATGTTCTTGAAGTTCGGAAAGTTTTTCCGTCGCCAAAGAAACCGGAAAATCTGTAATCCGACCACTTTGCGTCACTCGTTCGGGAAGCATTTGGCGAAATGCCGAACACGGTTTTTTCAAATGTCGGGCCATAAGAAGCACCGACAAATGAACAATGGCCGGGTCCCGCGTCGGAAGTGGAGCAAGGATCGGGGTTTTTGACGGGGAAAACCCCATTTTTTGAAAACGGTCATGGAGGAAAAATGGTGTTCCCGTCAGAAAACCGCCGTTCGCCTCATAACCGGCGACTGTTTTCCCCGTTTCCTCCCGTTTTGCTTGTTCCATGGCTTCAACAACATAAGGAGACCCAATTTTCGTCCGAATAATTTTTGAAAAAAAACCGGTTTTCTCCAAAACGGTGCTTGATGTGACCGGAGTGACCACCGTGTCGGCGTTCAAAAACATTGCCGTAATGACTCCGGCGATGTCCCCGGGCACCATTTCCCCTTTTTCATCAAAGATCAAGGGCCGGTCACCATCCCCATCGGCTGAAAGGATCGCGTCGAAACCACCGGCTTCGCTTTGCGCCCGGATTTCCGCCAAAAGATCAGGTGAAAAAGCTTCCGTGTCAATGGCGACAAAACCCTCGGTTCTCCCCAATCGCACGACTTCAGCCCCCAACGATTCATAAAGGTCCCCAAGCAAGCCCCCGGCAACCGTTGAGTGCTCAAAAAAACCGATCCGAACCCCCTGAAGACAGTTTTCCGGAAAGACATGAGTGTAACGTGTATAATAAACATGGGCGGCATCACCACGGTCTGAGGCGACACAATCGGGATAGAAAACACGGCGTAGCCCCCCTGTTTCATCAAACATTTCGGAAGAAGTCTGCTCGACCCACTGATTTCGGATGGCCTGTTCATCCCGTTTGAGAATTTCACCCGCCGCCAAAAAAAATTTCATGCCGTTTCGATCTTCGGCAACATGACTTCCTGTCACCATGATTCCCGGAATTCCCTGTTCGATGGCATAAAGACCCAAAACAGGGGTCGGAAATCGACCACAATCCACCGGCAAAAAACCCTGGTCCTGAACGGCGCGAACAATAGCCCGGAGTATTCGCGAGGTACTCGGACGGAAGTCTCCCGACAGAGCCACTTTGCGTCCCGTCTTGTGTTCCGTCAAAAAAGTCGGCGATTTCAAAGAATTTTCGTACAATTCGTCAACATACTGAAGAAACGCTTTGACATAACTGTAACAAACCGTGTCCGTCATTTCCGTCACAAGCCCACGTATTCCGCTGGTCCCAAAGGAAACATGGCTCCGCTTCATCAACTCGTCAATAGGTTGTCGCATAAAATTTTTAGAGCCGGTATGGGGGTCGTTTGGCCTTTCAAGTTTGAACTCGTAAGGCCATTGGGGTCCAGTGGCCATCCGCTGGCCGCCGGAGGCATTTTGAAAACGTCCTTTGTTATGTGCGTTCATGGTTGGTCAATTTGAAAAGTCGTGAAACATTGTACCATATAACGTTGAAAATGTCTCCGACGGGCAACTGGCCGTTGCACCGCCCAGCGTGCCGCTGGACCGCAATATTCCCCACGAGTCTTATGTCGGAGCCGGTATGACACCAGCCTTCACGAAAAAATCCACAAAATCGGAACAACCGTCAGATTGGTCGTTACACAAACTTTCCTGTGAAAATTTGCCGAATGTAGTTTCTAAGGATTTGGGGTAATTTTTTTATTTCAGGTAACAATCATAATCCATTGAAACACGTCATCTCATTGAAAAATTCGTTTTCCGTTGAAAAAATTCATTTTATCCTGTTCGGATGCGTGATTTTTTTGCTGTTTTCCTGCCTTTATTGTGTCGGGAACGAAATGACGGCTGAGAAGTTGGTCGGCACCTACCCGGCTTACTATCCCGTTTCACTTTCCTCGGAAATCGGGCGTTTGAAAAACAATGCGTCTTGCACCACGTGGGCGTCTGAACTCGACAAGCAGATTCATGAGCTTTTCGATGCGTTGGAACATCAATCCCTCCCCAAAGCCAAGTTCGCCCTTCAAAGAATGGAACACTTGAAGAAAGCAGCTCCCAAAGATGCCCATTCCGTCGCGGAAAACTTGAATCTCCGCCTGAAACTTTGGACAATCATCATCAATTTGCAAGAATCGGAATTGCAAGCCCCCGAAAATGAATCGCTTTTTGAACGAAATACGATGACACTTGGTGATGTCTGTGACATTTATACGAAAACGGATCAATTGTTCAAATCATTGATGGAAGCCCAAAACGGCTGGGATTGGGCCAGATTTTTTCGATTGAACTCATTCCACGGGCAATTGCAAAATCTGCTTTCAACACACGGTATTCTTGTCAAGCCCCAAGAGGCACTGACAACGTTTTTGTCGTCCGGGACACCTGTACTGGAACTTTCCGCGAGTCCGGAACAACGAGAAATCATCCTTGATGGTGCTGATTTTCTGGCGATGCTCTCTTACATCAATGCCATTTTTTACATTCAACAGACAACCGTGATGACGCTGCAACAAAAGGATTTCATGAATACTCCGATGGTTGCCGACTGGCTTGATTCTCTCAAACATTGGCATTCCAATCTCGTGGACCCATGGGATTACCTGTCAGTCTACGAAAAATATCTGGCAAAAGGGGAAACGTCGGATGAACATACTCTTGCCGCGCTCACCGAACAAATGATGAGATCGAAGTCCCAAGCCTGTCGCGACATGGGAAACTTCGTGCATGAACAGTTTTCAAGCCCCCACCTGAAAGTTTACATCTCAAAATATCTGATCAACAGAATTCTCCCTCCTCGTGAACCGGAATTCAATGCCGTCAATGATTTGGTCGCCGGACAAAAAGTTTCAGGGAGACGAAGGACAGACACCCAGGTGAGCATTGACTTGATTCCCGACCCGAATCGACTTCTGATGTCGCTGAACATCACCGGCCGCGTACAAACCAGCACCATGGCCTCAACATTCCCGGCCACGGTCTATAATCAAAGTTATGCAACATACGCCGGGAAAAAACGGTTCGAATTGACATCACGGGGTATCCGTGTCGCCCCTTCCGAAGTCAGTGTCGGCAACAATCGGGTAAGACTTCGCAATCTGGAAACCGATTTCGACATTGTTCCCATTGTCGGTGACATTGTGCGGGAAGTCGCGATCAGTCAGTACGAAACCCAACAAAGTCAGTTCGAGTCGGAAACCAAAAAGAAAATTTCGACCCAGGCAAAACATCGATTTGACCAGGAATCGGAAGAACGATTCCTCCAACTCAATCAACAATTCCATCGTTTTCAGAGTATCTTGGATACCCGTGGTGCCTCGTTGGAACAACGTGGAGCAAAAACAACGGAAGAATGGTTGATGAGTTCCTGGTTTTTGGCAACCCCCACTTCGCTGGGAAGCCACACCCCTGAGCCGGCGACGCCAAACGGAGCCATTGCCGACTTGAAAATTCATCAATCCGCGATCAACGCCGCTATCGAACGACTTGATCTCAAGGGAAAGTGCATGACAATCGCGGAGCTGAAACAGTATTTCCTTGAAATGCTCCAGTCAACACAAACGATTGCGCCCGGTGAAAATGACGACGTCGAAATCGCCTTTGCGGAAGACACTCCGCTAAGTGTCCGTTTTCTCGACCAACGCGTGGAAATCTCACTTGATATTGATTATCTCGAAGTGGAAGGCAAAGAATGGTCGGATTTCAGAGTTCATGTCTATTACAAACCTGAAATCGGAGAAGACGGTCGGCTTTGTCTGATTCGCGACGGGGTGGTCCAACTGGATTCCGAGATGAATTTCAGGTCACAAGTACCGTTACGTGCCATTTTTAGCAAAATTTTTGCCCCTCAGAAGAGTATTCCTCTTTCTCCCAAGTTTCTCACCGAGGACCATCGTTTTGCAGGGATGAAAACAGATCACCTTCGCATTGAGAACGGTTGGTTTGCCCTGGCACTTGCTGTCGAACACCACGCCACCCCCGCCACGGACAAAAAACCGATAAAGATTTCAACGCGATAGTTTCGCCCCAATCATTATAATGAGGAATGCGGAATTGGGAATTGTTTTTTAATTCAAATTCCCCCAGAACTCCCTCTAATTCCTAATTCCCAATCTTCATCTGTCACCTGTCCGACATCGGTTGGCTGGACGAATTGAACCCTTTTTGGGCGGCTTCATAAACCCGTGCAAGCGGAACACCATGATTGATGGCCAGTTGTCGGGCCGACTCGAATTCCGGGGTAAATCTTGTGTCGCCGTTGGGAAGTTCCGCCGTTTTGCAAACGACATCCCCCCAAGGGGTCGAGACCATCATTTTCCCGCGACGAAGTGTTGTCCGCGAAACCGGCCAGCGGCGGACCCCAAGCGTTGTTGTCTCCTCGAAGATAATTCGCTCAATTTCATCAATACTTTCTTCGTAACAAAGCACCGTCAACATGGTCGCCGGACGATGTTTTTTCATTTGAATTGACGTCGTATAAACGTCAAGCGGTTTTGCCTCCCAAAGTTTCGTAATGCAATAGCCGATCAACTCGCCGGTCAGGTCGTCAAGATTGGTCTCAATCACCCAAACGGTTTCAACATCGGAACGGCACGCCAAGGGGTTTTCCACCGATTCACCGACCAAAACCCGTAAAATATTCGGTTGTTCAGCAAGATCGCGACCACCGGCTCCATAACCGATTCTGTCGATCAACATCGCCGGAACGGAACCATAAGCAGAGACGGTCTCTTTCAGAATCGCTGCACCGGTCGGAGTCGTCAGTTCGAAGGTAATGTCACTGGGAGCGATCGGAACTCCCCGGAGCAGTTCCGCGGTTGCCGGTGCCGGAACACTGCACGTCCCATGTGCAATTGTGATTGTCCCGGTTCCCGTCGGCACAGGTGACGCATAAATCGTATCAAGTCCGAGAAAATCAAGCCCCACGGCAGCACCGACGATGTCGGCAATCGAGTCGGCGGCACCGACTTCATGAAAATGAACGTGATCCACCGTGCTCCCATGAACTTTTGCTTCAGCTTCGGCGATTCGCGTAAAAATATTTTTGGCCAATTCCCTGGCACGGTCCGTCAATTCTCCGCGGTCGATCATTTCAAGAATATGAAACAAATGCCGATGGACATGTTCGTGTTGATGACGGACATGAATCTGGACGGCCCGGAATCCCCGACGTTTGACCTCTTCTTTTTCGAGAAACAGTCCGGGCACCCCAAGCGAACGAATCGCCGCATCCATCAAATCCAACGGAATTCCGACATCAACAAGAGCACCAAGCGTCATGTCGCCACTGATTCCCGAGTGACAGTCGAAATAGCCGATTTTCATTATCCTTGATTCCTTTTATTCTTTGTAACCGTTCACGGATTTGTTTCTCACCACGAAGGACACGAAGATACACGAAGTTTTTTTGTTCTCGCATTTCTTCGTGGTAAAAAGAGCATGAATGGTCACCATTTACCAAGGCGTTTGATTTCCTGCCGAAAGACACTCATGAATGTCTTTCGCGGCGAGTTTTCCGGCTCCCATGGCGTTGATCACGGTTGCCGAGCCGGTCACAATATCCCCTCCCGCCCAAACACGTTCTTTTTTTGTACGCCCGGCATCATTGCAAACGATGTATCCCCATTTGTTCAGTTCGAGTCTTTCGGTGTTTTTCGTCAGGATCGGATTCGCGCTTCCGCCGGCAGCCACGATCATCAGATCGGTGTCAAGCAGAAAATCGGAGCCGGGAACCGCCACCGGACGTCGACGCCCGGAGTCATCAGGCTCACCGAGTTCCATTCTGACGCAATGAAGCTGTTTGACCATCCCTTTTTCATCACCGAGACAGGCGACAGGATTGGTCAGGAAGAGAAACTCGATTCCTTCTTCTTCCGCGTGATGAATTTCTTCAAGTCGTGCCGGAAGTTCCGCCCGCGAACGTCGATAAACAATCCGAACCTGATCGGCTCCCAGTCTCATGGCCGTTCGGGCGGCGTCCATCGCGACATTTCCACCTCCGACCACACTCACCGTTTTTCCACGAACAACCGGCGTGTCATATTTTGGAAATTCATAAGCCCTCATCAGGTTGCTCCGGGTCAGATATTCGTTTGCCGAATAGACCCCGCCGAGGTCTTCACCGGGAATCTTGAGAAAAGAGGGCAACCCTGCTCCCACGCCGATAAACACGGCATCGAAACCGTCTTCACTCAGAAGTTCATCCACGGCCACCGCTTTGCCGACAAGTTGGTTAAGCTCAATGTTCACCCCGAGTTGGTTCAAATAATCGACCTCTTTCTCGACAATCTCCTTGGGGAGCCGGAACTCAGGAATTCCGTACATGAGCACCCCGCCGGGACGGTGAAACGCTTCGAAAATCGTGACGTCGTAACCGAGAAACACGAGATCGCCGGCCACGGTCAACCCTGCCGGTCCGGCTCCCACGACGGCAACCCTTTTTCCTGTCGACGGCAATTTTTCCGGAATGATTGTCAGATGGTTGGTCCGCTCGTAATCGGCGACAAAGCGTTCACAACGCCCAATGGCGACCGGTTCGTGCTTCTTCCCGAGAATGCACCTTTCTTCGCACTGGGTTTCCTGAGGACAAACACGTCCACAAATCGCCGGCAAAGCATTGGTTTCTTTGATTTTTTGAGCCGCTTCCGCAAACTTTTCTTCCACAATCAGTTTGAGAAATGCGGGAATATCAACATTGACTGGACACCCCTGCATACACAAGGGCCGTTTGCATTGAATGCACCGTTCTGCTTCCATGATCGCCATTTCCGGGGTGTATCCAAGCGGCACTTCGTCAAAATTTCGGGCTCGAACCTCGGGTGACTGTTCCGGCATCGGTGTTCGTTTTTGCACGACATGTACGCTGACCGGTCTGTTGACGTCTATTATCTGTCCCATTATCTGTTCCATAGGTATTAGCAAAAAGAATAAAAAAAGGAGGTGTTGATTTTAAGTATCCACCAGAGTTGACGCGGAAAGTTTAGGCAAGTCGCCCGTGTCGTCTCCGTGAATTGGTTCCCGTGAACGCATTTTCGAAAACGTACCATAACAAAACATGCCAGGGTTCATCAAGACCAATATTTTGGCATCCTGGCAAGGATTTCCGTACCTGCTCTTTCACAAAAATACTATAAAATTTTCACCCTAAGAAACAAAAAAGATAAAAATATCAATATGGGATGATTGCTATTTTTATTTCTCTACTATCGTTTCTCTGATTTTCAACCACAACTCCGTCAAATACAAGTCGTTTTGCGTCGTGATTTTGATGTTGGACTGGTCTGACGAAACAATACTGACCGGATGGTTGATCTTTTCCAACAATTGGGCGTCATCGGTGATGTCGTCCTCTGTTCGCTTTGCAAAACCTTCGACGATCCAATCGCGGCGAAACACCTGAGGGGTTTGGGCTTCCCAAAGGTCTTGACGCGGCACGGTTTCAACGATCTGCTGGTGATCGTTCCCCCGTTTTAATGTCGCAACAACCGGGGCAGCCAAAATTGCAGCTCCGGATTGAATTGCGATTTGAAATACCCGGTCGATTTGCTCCCGACGGAGACACGGTCTCGCGGCATCATGAATCGCCACAAAGTCGATATTTTCCTGAACAACTTTCAAGCCGTTTTCAATGGATTCAAAACGTTCCGTTCCGCCATCCACCAATTCCAACGGAAATCGATCCCCTTGAAGACAATCTCTCTGAAAACTATCCCGATCTTCCGGCGCGATCACGATAATCAGTTGCCTCACCAACGGATGACTTGCGAATAATTCAGCGGAATATTGCCAAACCGGTTTGTCAACGATTCTGCAAAAAATTTTCTTCGTTGCTCCACAGAATCGTACACTTTTACCCGCCGCCGCAATGATGACTGCGAATGTCGGCATTTTTTCCGTCGTTCTCAACTTTTCCATCATCCATAACCCCCCATTCCGAAAAAGAGCGTTTTTTTCAGGATTTTGTAAAACCAGAAATCCTCGGGAATCTCCTCGCCGGGCAAATGATGGCTTGTTTTCGGCGACGACATCTCCAACTCGGCAATCAGGTCACGTCCGCTGGTGTCGGTCACTTGTTCGTTTTTGAAGAACGCGGCAAGTTCCTGCGGATGTTCAAGGATGACGCAGCCCCGGGTTCGGGAACGGACAAACTCCTGAAATCGCCGGAGAAACCCGCTTTCGTTAATCGTTTTGAACAGGTCGCCGTCATTGTCGGTGAGGAATTCCCTTGCGACCGAAAGCGGCGGACACGGCTCAATTCCCCCTTGCGGACCGACATGAAATCCGAGTTCTTTGGCTGCCGGGCAAACCGCCTCACCTTGGGCCGTCCAGTACGTGTCGATCAAAACTATCGGCATTTTACGGCGGAGGTACAAAAGTCGCTTGCGCAGTTCGACCATTTTTTCATGACTAACGCAAAGTTCCGGAGCAGGATCAGGGCCGACAGGCCGAAAAACGTAAAACCAAAGATACATCGCCCCGAGGTCGATAAATGTTTGCACGTAATCTTCCGAAAGCACCTCATCCATGTTGGAACCGGTCACCACCGTTGCGACGCCGTAAAGAATTTTCGCTTTTTGCAGCCGTTTACAGCTTTCAACGGCCTTTCGATAGGTTCCAGGACCGCGCCGGGCATCGTTTTCCGATTCCAAACCATCAATACTGACAAGGGGGGAAATGTTCCCAAGTTTTTTGATCCGCCGAACAGTGTCGTCATCCATAAACTGACCGTTGGTGATAATCTGGAAATAACATTCCGGATGTTTTTCCATGATTGTCCAGAGATCATCATACAAAAACGGCTCTCCGCCCAAAAGTGTATGGAAGAAGACCTTTTGTTTGGCCGCCTCATGAATCGCCCGGTCGACGGCTTCCACCGGAAGAGAACGGACCTGCTGACCCGTCAACTGAATCCAACAACCGCGACATCGCAGGTTACACGCATCTGTCACGGCAAAAAAGAGAAACGGCGGAAACAACTCCCCCTTTTTCAGACGTTTGCGATAAGCTCTCAGAGCAAAAAGCCCCTTGACGACCCAAAGCCGGACCGCTTTCCAGGACAGTCGCCACGAAACTTCCGTCACTCCCCGCCAACAAAAACGGGCAAGCATCCAAAATGAATTCGGTTTTAATGGTTTGTGAATTTTTTCTTGAGTCACGAATCAATACAAATTGGATATTCAGGTAACGATAAACTTGCCACTCAAAGTCGTCCGACGGTTGTTTCGGCGCGGAGTTGGGCGATCATGTCTTCCGTTGCGGCACGCACAGCATCTTGCCAATGGGAAAATTTTCCGGCAAAGGGACCTTTTTTGTAAGCAAAATTGATCCCACGGGAATTGTTGACGATCGCGCCGAGTCCGTTTTCGTCAAACGCCGCGGCCACGTCTTTCGCGGCACCTCCCTGGCTGCCGTAACCGGGGACCAGGAACCAGGTTTTGGGCATCACCGCCCGCAGTTCGGCAAGCTGTTCAGGCCACGTCGCCCCGACCACGGCACCGATATTCCCATAACCACTCCAATAATCATTCTCACAATCGGTTGCTCCGACGGATTTCCCGTTGAGCGACTTAACATATTCCGCCACATGACGGTAAACCGGTTTTCCGTCGGCCAAAAGGTCCTGAATCATTGCTCCGCCCTTGTTCGAGGTTTTCACCAAGATGAAAATGCCGCCGCCTCGTTTTTGGGCAACCTCGCAAAACGGTTCCAGACTGTCGTCACCGAGATACGGACTGACGGTCAACGCGTCACCTCCCCAAACACTGGTTCCGTTTGGCCCGATCAAACCGTCGGCATAGGCTTCGGCGGTCGAACCAATATCGTTGCGTTTCCCGTCAAGGATGACAATCAACCCTTGTTTTTGGGCGTAGTTGATCACGTGTTCCAGGGTGAAAAGCCCCATCGAACCATATTGTTCAAAAAACGCCATTTGCGGCTTGACCGCCGGAACCAGCGGCGCAACAACATCAATGATTCCATAACAAAATTTGCCGAACGCCGTCGCCACAAGCTCCGGCTCAGCCCCCCCGGCAGGTTTCAGCTCGTTCGGCAACATCTCCCATCGCGGGTCCAGCCCCACAAGCACCGGATTCCTCTTCGTCCGGATCGCCGTTTCAAGTCGTTCGGAAAATGTTATCATGGCCATGATTCAGAATTCAAAATTCATTTTTGTCAAACGGTCCGCCAATTCGGCCATCAGTTCGTCTTCATCCTGTTCGGTTTCGGCAAGATAAGTGACGGAAAAACGGAGGAAACTCCCGGCATCATCCCAAGGAACCGTGCAAATCGACTGTTCCGTAATCAAATATTGGCTGACCTCTTCGGCATTGGCAAAGGACCGGCTGTCGGCAATTCCCCTGGGAGCCTTGACATAAAGGAAATAGGTTCCACCTGGAATTTTGCTATCAAAACCAAACACCTTGAGCGTGTCAACCAGCTTTTTGAGTCGGCGACGATACTTTTTCCGGGCTTCCGCAGGAATCAACGGATCATCCAGAGCTGCCGCGGCCGCCTTTTGAATCGCGAGAAACTGACCGGAATCACTGTTGTCTTTGACATCGGCAAACACCCGAACAATGAATTCGTTTCCGCATACCCAACCGAGTCGCCACCCGATCATATTCCAGCCTTTCGACATGGAGTGAACCTCGACACCAACGTCTTTCGCGCCGGGAACCTCCAGAAAACTGAACGGCACCCCACAAAAACTGAACATGACATGGGCGGCATCCTGAACAACGACAATTTTGTTCCTTTTGGCGAAATCAATCACTTTTTCATAAAACGGAAGGGTCGCGACTTGTCCGGTCGGGCTGTTTGGGTAATTCAAGATCAAAAGTTTGGCCCGTTCAAGAATATCGTTTGGAATATTGTCCAAATCAGGATAAAAATCATTGTCCGCCAAAAGTGGAAGCCTGTAAACCTCTCCGCCACAATACCTTGTGTGCGTTCCGGCCACCGGATACCCTGGAACCGTCATCAACGTGACATCTCCCGGATTGATGAAACACTGAGGAAGCATGGCCAAAGCCGGTTTGGAACCGATTGCATGGTTGACTTCTGTTGCCGGATTCAATTTGACGTTGAAATTCCGATCCATAAATCGGGCAACAGCCTCTTTGAATTCCGTGCATCCATTATCAGCATAACCGCGATTCTCCAGTTTGTTGATTTCCTGAAACATGACACGGCGAACCTTTTCGTCAGCCATATCATCGTTTTCACCGATTCCGAAATCGATGAGTTTTTTGTCGGGAAAATCAGTCAACGCCTTGCGTTTGGCCCGTTTGATTTTCTCGAACTTGTAAATGTCGTTCGACTTACCATAATTCGCCCCACCGATTCGTTCGGCGAAAAGTTCCTGAAAATAAGGATCGTTCATGATCGTTTTCTCGAATAAAATAAATAAGGAGATTACCAAAAATACAAAGTCATACCAAGCAGTTTCCGCATAACGCCTATAATCTTGTCAATTCTACCTGATTTTTCTGAAAAATTAACCCTCCCATAGAGATTCTGCAACAGTGGCCAAAACTTTCCGATTTGTGCTTGACACCGGGTTGATTTTTCATGTACTATATAGGTAGTCGGTGAATTTTCTTTGAAGTCCAGTCTGCCTCTTACTTCGGGTGGTGATCCCTATGCCAAAAACAGTCTTCCGAAAGGTAGTGACGATATTAGGCGTCCTTTTTTTCATCTTTTTCATTACGGCGACAACCGTCTTCGGTCAGTACGACGAAATGAAGGTCGATCCTGCTCAGAAAAACAAGAAAGACGAAGTGATTGCCGCTCTCCGTGGCGGCGGTGCTCTGGATCAAACGGCCAACACTTATTTAAACACTTATTTTTTCCCGCGTTGGACCGTCGCAAATAACGCCACCGAATTGGCCACTTATCGAACACGCGAGCTTCCAGAGCTTTTGGATGCCGCCACCGGTCAAGCGAAAACGGAACTTTTGGACCGTTGCAAAAAACTCCTCGCTTACATGGCGTCCAATAACAAAAACTACTATCCCGCCTGTCGCTATAACACGATGTACGCCCTGGGGGCACTGGACGAACAGAGCGGCAATCCCCCCGTTCCTTATGGTCCGGCCGTTCCTGAACTTTTGAAGGCCTATCAGGATAAATCGTATCCGGACGGAGTTCGTCTGGCAGCTCTCGAAGGATTGCGACGACACGCCATCTTGGGAATCGCAAACGACCAGATTCGCGATGGACAGATTGTGCCTCTTTTGATACAAATCGCGTTGGATACCCCCTATCCTCCAAAAGAGGAAGAAGAAGCAACAGATGCAAAACCGATCGAAGTTTACGTTGAACAAAAGTCGGCAATGTCGAAAACATCGGAACCCCAACGTTCGAAAGAAATCCAGGATTGGTTCCGTATGCGGGCCATCCAGGCCCTTGGCGCCATGAAAGGAACCAAAGCCACCAAACAAATCGCTGAAACGTTGCTGACAATCATGGAATCGAAAAACGAAAATCCGGTCATCCGTTATGAAGCGACATTCGCGTTAAGCCAACTGGAACTCAAGGAAGGTGACATTGATCTCCTCCATGCGGCCAATGCACTCGCTGAACTGGGAATTGATGTTTGTGATGACTCCGTGGCGTTCATGGAGGAACAAATACGCGTTCAACAAGTTCAGGGGTCCAGCTCGGGTACAGGAGGAATGCCCTCATCCTCTTCTTCTTACTCTTCTTACTCAACGCCCCCGATGTCGTCTTCCATGTCGTCATCCCCAATGTCGTCGTCTCCCATGATGGGAAGCAGCAGCGGAATCGGAGGAACAGGAACGACGATGAGTCCGGCGCAAATGGAGCAAATCAACAATTCAATTCAAAGAATCAAATACGGTTTCAGCTCAATCATGGCTTGCATCACCGGACCGACTTACAAGGGGCAAAGCGGGATGTTGCTTCTCGCCGAAAAAGATCAAATCGCTAAAAATACATTGCAAAATATGCAAAAATACATCACAAACTGCATTAAATTTTTGGATGAGGGGGATCCGGAAGTCGCCAAAAAAGCTGCCGCCGCCAAAAAAGCCGCAGAAGCCCGTGCGACGTCACCTGGAACAATGAGCTCGGGGGGAATGTACAGTTCCAGCACGACTCAAAGTGCGACCACCGCCAAAAAAGTCAATGTTAACGAGCCAAAAGTTTCGATGCGGGAAATTGAGCAACAATTGAAAAAGATCAAGGCCGAATTTCGTGTCCTGATTGACTCCCCCATGACAACAGAGACGACAACTGCTGCATCTTCCCCCACAAGCACGTCCTCGCAATAAAATATACCAATCCTTGCTGTCTCCTCGTTGTTTTTTGCTGTCTTTCATTTTTTTACTGTTTTCCCTCCCCTAATTTTACTGTTTTCCACTTTTTTGCAGGCCATTCATGGAGGATCGTGCCTTGCCATCAACTTATTCTGCCGTTCTCACGGGAATCGTGGGAATTTCTCTTTTGTTAAGTGTCACCGGCTGCAAACTGGGACATGGTTTTTCCGCCAGCACGGACGGGTCATTGTTCGGTATCCCTGTCGAATTGGGAATGAATGAGCCGCCAAAGCCACGCTCCGGTGTCTCTCCTTCACTTCCGTCACGTGACGATCACCTTCAGGCGTCCCTTGTCAGCGACGAAAGCGATGTTCCTTCCCCGGTGCCTGTTTCCCGTCCAACCGCGATTCAACAAGTCAGCTATCAAGCACCACTTGAAAAACATGAGAATTTTCATGAGAAAAACATCGAAACGGCGTTCTCTCAATTAACCTCATTTCCCCAATTGACCAAAGACACTTGGGTAAAAAATTTCAAACCGATACCAGGGGAATGGCGGTGGATCAACTCTCAAATCGACGATCTGCTGATTTTGCCTGAGGATCGCCGACCTGATTTCGCTGAAATTCTCTCCACCGAGACTCATCCGATTGTTCGTGCCAATTCGGCCATTGTGCTGGTCCATACAAAACAGGAAAACATGGATTCAGTCAATGTCGGCGATCATCTCCTGAACGCGATTCATGACGCCTCACTTTCCATCCGAATCCGTTGTGCAGCACTGGAGGCTTATGCTTCCCTGGACTCCACCTCAGCCGAAGATTTATCAGAAATTTTCGACACCTACTATGAACAAGTCCATGGCAAAGGGAACATCAATCTCGGCAAACCGGAGATGATTCTGGAACTTCTTTGTGATCTCCCGGATAAAATGCCGCTTTCCCATCACCCGTGCTATATCAAGCCGCTCACCAGCCGTAATCCGAAAATCCGATTGGCGGCGCTCATGATTTGGCAAGATCATGGTTCGGGCGGCCAATATCCAGGCGATCAGTGTCCGACACTTCCTGAAGCTTTCGCCGAATGTTACCGTGACCGTTCCCCCGAAATTCGTGCCGCGTCCATGCTGGTCCTGGCCCAATGGCAACATCCGCAAACCATGCACGTCCTCCAGGTGGGACTGCGTGACCAAGCCGCCAATGTTCGTGGTGCCGCCGTCCATGGACTCGGTCTCCTGAATACCGAGGAATCGCTCACTCTGCTCAAACCAATGATTACGAATCCCGTTCCTGCCATTCGCACGGAGGTCGTCCATGCCCTCGTCAGTGCCGGACAATGGAACGATGTTTTCCGAATGATGGACGATCAGGCCTTTGAAGTCCGCCGGGCTGTCGCCGAATCGTTGACATGTTCGGAAAACGAACATGGTCTGACCATCGCCAAAAAATACATGAAAGACGTCAGTCCCGATGTTCAGGAAACAATGCTTCGGGCCGTCAGTCATTGGAATCCCCAAAATTCTTATCCTCTTTACCTGGAAGCCATGAATTCCAACATTTCCAACTCCCGGAAAGTTGCCGGCGAACTGTTGGCGGAACAATGGTCCCCGGCTAAGGAATATCAGTTCGACGCGGAACAGGAAAAACGTCAAAAAATCATTGCAACCCTGACGACACAACTTGAAAACGAGCTCTTACTTCCTCACGGAAAAGAATCATCATTGACGGCATCGACTTCCCATGTTCAGGCCTCATCGGCCACCCTGCCTCCTTTCTCCGGAGAAAAAACCACTCAAATCAAATCGCTTCTCGACCGCTATGCCAAGTCATCCGACCCTGAAACGACCCATCAAATCGAAAAACAATTCACCGCCTTGGGACCGGAACTGGTTCCGATTCTCGAACAACTTGTTTTTCAGGAAGGAATCCCCATTCCCGAGTCGCTTTTGGTCACGGTGCTTCCGGCCATTGATCCTGTTTACTCAACATTGATGAAACTCGACGCCCAGGAAATTTCGTCGCGTCGTGGTGCAACGACAAAACTTCTCGAAGACGCCAAATATCGGATGCTCCCGGAACTGGTTTACTCCTGTTTGCTTCTTCACACGACTTATGAAACGGACGAAATCGTGCAGATTCGGCTTTGGGAACTGGTGAAAATGCAGACGACAAACGAACATGCCGATAAACGTCCGATGTTTTGGCGTTTCGCCCATACCCTCGCGGCTCATTCACTGGCTCAGGATTCCCCCGAATTGCATCGAAGGGCTTGTGAATACCTGAAAGACCACGGAACCCCCGATGACGTGGGACTCCTTGTCGACGAACTCGCCAATCCCATTCCTTCAGTCATCCGCCCCGCGCTTCAGGCCATCTCCCGAATCGGAAATCGTGAACACGCCGGATTGGTCCGTCCCCTGTTGAATAACCCGCAAATCCTTGTCGTCGTTGATGCCGCAACGGCCCTGCATTGTTGGGGTGAGCAAATCGGAACCGACACGTTGGAACGGCTGGCAATTTCCGGAGACAGAACCACAAAACTTGTCATCGTCCAGAATATTCGCAGGATCAACGACCCGTCATTGATTTCGATCCTGATCAAAATGCTGGATGAACCCGGCACGACTCGTCAGAAAGCATTGGACACGCTCCCTCGACTTGCCGGAACAAACGTTGCTTCTCCCCAGGAACTCGCATCGCTGACCCCCGAAGAGCGTGTCAACCGCTGGAAAGCGTTTCGCAGTAGATCAGTCAATCAAATGTAAATTTCGACGTGTCAAACGTGAATTTCGATCACGTCTTTGTCCTGGATGACATAATCCCCCTTGACGACGGTTCCGTCATGAACGGCGGTTCCCCAGACCCGGCCGAATTTCAAATTGTCCGCATAGTCGTTGTGGATCAACTCGGCCAGATCAAGAAGCGTCCCCCCGCGTTTGAGCGTGAACGGGCGGTCGAAGTCGGCCTCCTTCTTTTGCGGAGCCTTGGTGTAGACGCGAATGACATCCATCGCTTCGTAAACAGCGTTCCGGAGCGGTTCGAGCGTCGTGACATCATTGGCGGAGATCACGAACTCCTCGAAATGAAGCGGGCAAAGTTCGTGGAGAAGTTCCAGCCGCTCTTTGGCCTCGGGAAGATCGATTTTATTCGGCACGAGAAAGGTCCGGGTGAAAGCAAGCCCCACATCTTCATCATCAATATAAGTCGAAGTGGCCAACCGTGTTTTTCCGGCGCCGAGTTTCGTGAGGACGTCCTGGAGTTGTTCGATTCCGTCGTCATCACCAAGATCAACCATCAAGAGGACCAGTTCCGCGCTGCGAATGAATCCGACGACATAAGGCTCGCAAAAATCCGGCGTGATCGGCGGCGTGTCGATCAATTGCACGGTGACGTCGTCCCAGTCCATCATGCCGGGTTGCGGCTCGGTTGTGGTGAACGGATAGGGCGCAACCGTTGGTGTCGCCCGGGTGAATGTCGTCAGAAGCTGACTTTTCCCCGAATTAGGCCCCCCGATGATCACCGCGGTCCCGGCTCCCTGACGCGGGATTTTATAAGACCGCCCCCCCTTTTTGGGACTCTTTTTCTGTTGCTCAATCTCCGTTTTAACCGCGGAAATCTTCGATTTGAGCTGAGCCTGAAGGTGATCGGTCCCTTTGTGCTTCGGAATTTCGGCCAGCATGACCTGAAGCCATTTGAGCTCCTCATCGGGAGTCGAGGCCTTGCGATATTCGTCTTCCGCTTTGTGGTACTGTTGAGTCAGATTTGCCGGCATGGTTCATTCTTTATCGATTTTGATCTCCAGAATCCCGCCAGAATAGCCGTCCTGGAGCTTGATGTCAAGGCGGAGTCCGGACGTCATGATTTCCTTGAAATGCACCACGTTGTATTTGTCTTGCTCGACGCCAAACGTGTCCGAGGTTTCCACCGGCACCCACTTGTCACCATCTTTACAGGAAAGTCTCCAACTTACAGGCACGCGACAACCACGGTTGATGCGGCTGTCGTCAAACCAATAAACACCAATGGAGGAAAGTTTTTGCGGTTCGTCAAAGGCCAGTTCCACCCATTCGTCGGTTCCTTTGTGATCCCACCAGGTCAATCGCGGAATGGTATGGTCGCACGAATCTTTCGGCTCAATTCCGTCAAACGCGGCACCCGCCGAATCGCTCGGATTACTATGGGAACTTGTCACGACGGTCGATTCCTGCAACGTTAGCGGTTCCGATTCACCAAGCATTGTCGCGGAACCGAGTTCGCGGTACAGCGTCCCATCCCACGCCTCGTCGCTCCAAACCGGGACATTCGTGTCGGGATGCCGCGGCAAGCCGTCCTGTTTCACCCAAACTTCCATGCCGGTCAGTTCGCGATGTGCCCAGGCATAATACGGAATCGCAATCAATTCCTTGCCGTTGACATCCCGGCACTTGATGATATTGACACCGCCAAGCAGATCGGGCTTCCATTCAACCTTGAATTCCTGCTCTTTGGCAAGAACGAGATTTTTCAGGTTGACATCCGGATTGTCGCATTGTTCAAAACAATAGACCAGCGGCCCCCGCATGAGCGCCACCCGCCCGTTATTGTTCTTGATCTTCGGATTGGCCACCATTCGCTTGACTTCTATGTCGGCAAACGCTGTAAACCGAAAAAGCTTTGTTCCCCAACTAGGAAACAATTGTGAAGGGTAATCATTTTCACCTTTTTGCCACGCGGGGTCTCGAATTAGGACCGTATATTGACCAGTGACGTTGGGTTTTGGCTCTGATGTAAATTCATATACAACAGTACCATCCCACGGATAATTTGTTTTTTGTCTCACATGCACGATACCATCCGGCAACTCAATGGTTGCTTCGCTGTTGACAAATTGATTGACAATAATCGTGTTCCCCTGGGTTGCATAAATGTAGCCCGGAATTGATGGAATGAATCGCACAACATTCGTCGGACAACAGGCACAATCAAAAAACGGTTGACGTCCATAATTCCCCTTGCTGGAAAGCGGATTCGGATAGAAGAACAAGTCGCCTTTCATCGAATAACCGGGCAAAACACCATTGTAAAGCACCTGTTCCACCACGTCGGCATACTCGGCATTGCCATGGAGCAAATTCATACGCTGTGCCCAAAGAGCCAGACCGATTTGGGCACATGTTTCGCAATACGCGGTGTCGTTTGGCATTTCGTAATCGTCGCCGAAGGCTTCGCCTTCATGCCGGGCACCGATTCCGCCGGTGATGTACATCTTTTTGTGAACGACACTGTCCCAAAGTTTGTCGACGGCTCGAATCAGCCCTTCGTCTCCGGTATGGGCGGCAACATCGGTCATCCCGGCATAAAGATACATCGCCCGAACAGCATGGCCAACGACTTCGTCCTGGTCACGAACCGGTTTGTGGTCCTGGAAGTAAGTCCCCTGAATTTTGTCGGTCCGTTTTGACTGATCACCGCGAATGTCAAGGAAAAATTCTGATAATTTCAAATATTTCTCCTTGCCGGTCAGTTCATAAAGTTTCACGAGGGCAAGCTCGATTTCCTCATGCCCGGGGACCTCCCGAAGTTTGCCGTCTTCATAACCAAACGTGTCGATGACATGATCGATTGCCTTTTCAGCGACTTCGAGGAATTTTGCCTTTCCCGTCGCCCGAAAATAGGCAACGGCGGCTTCCGTCATGTGCCCGAGACAATAAAGTTCGTGCTTGATCGGCGTGTCGGTCCACCTTTTGTCCGGCTCGGCAATCGTGAAATAGGTGTTCAGATAACCATTTTCTTGCTGGGTGGCGGCAATCCAGTCGATGATTTTGTCGGCAACTTTCTCCAACTCCGGGTCGGGATGGTCGGCCAACGAATAGGCGGTTCCCTCAAGAAGTTTGTAGACGTCGGAATCATTGAAAAAAATTCCCCGGAATTTTCCGTCCATCAAACCACCGGCTTTGGCAAAATTGTCGAACCGTCCGGTGTCTTCACACCATTTGTAATTGTGGGGAATCGAGACAGTTCTGTTGGTTTCCAGCCGCGACTTCCAAAACGTGTCTTCCAGCTTGACATCCGTGAACGGAACAGGCTGAAACACCTGATGTTTCGGCGCAACGTTTTCCGCAGCAACATTTTCTGCAAAAACAATTTCAAACGGTAAAAAAAGTATTACAAAAAGAAAAAGAGTCAAATTTATTGCTTTTTTATTCATTATGACATCCTAATAATTCAAAATAATTTCAGAAAAACTTCATGTACGCTAAACAGACGGTTTTGGTTTACGGTTCAACAGATAACCCAGCAACAAAAGCACCAGGGAAACGAACACCCCGATACCGGCAAACCCAAGGTGAATCTGATAATTGATTTGGAGTTTTTCAAATTTTTCATAAAAATTGTCGCTCAAAGCGGGACCAAACCCCAACATTTTTCGGTAGTGAAGCAGGAGGGAGAAATCCATCTGGTCAAAATACTCCGGTTCCAACGGCCTTGTTTTCCTAACAGCAGGGTCAAAAATCGTGAGTAAATAAATATCACGGGCGCTCAACGGAAAAACGTCACGACGAACAACTCTTCCTCCGGCGGTGTATCTTGTATTGATCCAGCAGACATCAGCCGGCGTCGGAGGATGCAAAAGGAGATAGACCCCAAAAACAACGCTCGGCAAAAAAATGATCCACCCAAGAGTCAGAATCACCCATTTTTCGGTAAAACGGAAGTAACGCCGAACCGTTTCCCGAGGAACTTCGCCTTCCGGGACCGGCTCCATTTTACTGACCTGGATCATGGATGGAACCGGAAGTGCCCGCCCACATGAACAATGCACTTCCTGCCCCGCCTGATTTGATGTCACGGCAACATAACAACCACATGAACACTCAAGTTTATAATACTTTGACAATTTCTTTTCCCTGGAATACCTAGACTTGAATCTGGAAATTGGAGGCTTGGGTTTCCTGAAGAAACCTAATCCAAAGCCTAAAAATGCGACTTTTCCCAAAAAATAAAATCTAAAAAATAAGTAAAATGGGAAATGTCACAAAACATGCTTTCCCATCCAATTTACCAGATTTTCGACAAAAAGGAAAAGAATTTTTTAAAAAAGTAACCAATGTTGAGATTTCCTCTTGAAATTTCAAACAAATGACACTTGTCTGACCGAATAACCATAAGGTAATTTTTTACTGTGCGGTGGAAAAATTCGTAAAATAGAAGCCGAAAGCACCAACAGAAACATCCTTTGCCGGAATACCTCACGTGACTCGGAGATCGGTCACCTATCGATAAAACTCATGCAAAAAAGAAAAATGAAACAATTTTTGCATCGATTTTTTGTCAATTTCACCGCAAAACAACAAATTTTTCTGGACTCGTTTCCGCTGTTTTATTAAAATATAAGAATGTTAAGCACAATTACATGGGCCACCTATTCAATCATTCTGAGTTCAGGCTCGCGCTCAAGGTTTGGGCGTACACGACAGCCACTCTTTCCTTCCGGAAAATTTTTAGTCGCTCTTTTCCTGTGTTTAACAACAGCCACAACAGTTGGTCGTCGTTTTATGCTGCGTTTTCGGCAATTTAATCCCTGCTCACCTGGTTTATTCAGAAGTCATTTTTTAACAAACAACATGAGTATAAATTTCATGCCTGTTTGTGTGGTACAATGTGAGAGAGATAAATAAAAGTGTATCAGAAAAAATTTGTTATTTTCTGACCCAATTGCCGGAAGAATACGTAAAACAATTTAAGGAATGTTTGGTAATCTCGGAGATGTATTCGACCATCTTGATCTCGAATGGGAAAAGAGAATAAAAAAGGTATCGTTGTAACGTGAATACCTTTTTTGTCGTCTGTGTTTAAGGGGAAATTATGATGACACACGACGCTTTTTCCGAAAATTGATACACCTATAATCTATCACTTATATTTATTTTTTGTTTTCAACAGGAGTTTGAACTTGTACGATACAGATGCCCTCTTGGATGATTTCGACGACACCCTGATCACGGAAGCAAATGAACAGGAAATTGATGAAGATGACATGATTGAACTGGACGCCGATGATGATTCCAGTGATGTTGATTCCGGAGAGGATGATGACGCTGATTTTGATCCCTCGGACGACGACCTTTTGAAGTTTGACGTCGGCGAAACCTGGTCTGACGACCCGATCCGCATGTATCTGACGCAAATGGGGGAAATTCCCCTTTTAACACGTCAGAGAGAAATCTCGCTTGCAAAACAGATTGAAGTCACCCGCCGCAAGTTTCGCGCAAAACTTCTCGAGTGCGATTATGTCCTTCAACACGCCGTTCGAACACTCAAACGTGTCCATATCAACGACCTTCCGTTTGACCGCACGGTGCAGGTTTCCGTGACCGACAGTCTTGAAAAACAACAGATCATGGGACGTTTTCCCTTGAATCTCAACACGCTCGACCTTTTGATCCGTCGCAATCGCCGCGATTTTCGGGTGGCCGTCAGTGCCCTACGAACACCTGCAGAACGTGCTGCCGCCTGGAAACGCTTGGGCCGCAGTCGGCGGCGGGCCGTCCGTTTGATTGAAGAACTCGGACTTCGTACCCAGCGAATTGAGACGATGATCGCAACACTCGACATGTACAGCAAGAGAGTCGACGAACTCCGACAACGGATCAAGGAACACAAAGCCGCCAATTATCCTCAGTATCAACGTGAAGAATGGGTCGCCGAATACCGGGAAATCTTGAAAGTCACTCAGGAATCGCCGACAAGTCTTCGGAATCGGGTGAAATACGTCAAGGACATGTTTGCCCGTTATCAGGAGGCCAAACGCGGTCTTTCCGAAGGAAATCTCCGGCTGGTTGTTTCCATCGCAAAAAAATACCGCAACCGGGGTTTGAGTTTTCTTGACCTGATTCAGGAAGGCAACGCCGGTCTGATGCGGGCGGTCGACAAATTCGAGTATCGTCGTGGTTTCAAGTTTTGCACCTATGCCACCTGGTGGATCCGGCAAGCAATCACCCGTGCCGTGGCCGACCAGAGCCGGACGATTCGTATTCCGGTCCACATGGTTGACACCATGTCCAAAATGCGTAATGTTTCCCGAAAACTCCTTCAGGAATACGGTCGTGAACCGACCATTGAGGAAACCGCCGAAGCCGCCAACTCCTGTGTCGATGAAACACGACGGATTCTGGCAATGAACCGTTTCCCGATCAGTCTCGACCGACCCGTCGGCAACAGTGAGGACAGTCACTTTGGTGATCTTCTTCCCGACGGAACCGCGGAAAGCCCGGCCATTGGCGCCACCCAGGAAATGCTCCGGGTCAGAATTGCAAAAGTCCTGAAAACGCTCAGTTATCGTGAACGGGAAATCATCAAACTCCGTTACGGACTCGGTGACGGTTACAGTTACACCCTGGAAGAGGTGGGGCACATTTTCAAGGTCACTCGTGAACGTATCCGCCAAATCGAGGCCAAAGCCGTCCGCAAACTTCAACAGCCCAGCCGCAGTCAAGACCTTGTCGGCTTCCTGGATTGAGCTTTATACCGAAATCGATAACGTCACACAAAATCCGCCTGATCCTCCGGGCGGTTTTTTTGTGGAAATATGGGGAAATCAGGTTATATACTGAAAACTGAGACAAAATACTCCTTTTTCTCCAAGGATAATCACATCTCTTAAATATTCTGCCAAACGGAGTACCTCACTATGATCTTCTATCAAATATCCTTCGGGCCGTACATCAAAGACAAATACGAAGAAACCAACAATCTCATTGAGGACTATCTTTCCTCACTCTATCTCAATGGCCAAATTCACGAAGAATACAGTATCATGCCATGGAACGGTGAAATTGTTGCTTATGTCAACGCACAGGAATTCGATGCCAACCGTCTGAAATACCACAGTCATTGGGGCAAAGAAAAATTACAACGGATCAACCATTTTTTGGGTCAGAAGCCGATTTGGAGATGCAATGAAGATTTTCCAACAAAACATAAAACAAACTGGAAAGATGCTCCATTTCTTTACTTTGTAACGAATTATTGTGAGTCCAGAACACCTCTTGTCCGTGGCGATACAGCAATGTCCATTCCTCTCTATCGTGTTCCAATCACGGACTTGGAACGTAATGACATCTGTTCCTGGTTATGGAGATACAAATCATTGGACAATGTTTGGATGGGGAGCAGTGAGTTGGAGATAGAGGCTTATCGAGTCCTTGCCGAACCGGATAGCGAGTGCTCGAAAAACGGAAGGGAATGCTGTCTTGCCATTGAAAAAGCAACTGGTATTCCAACATATTACTATCTGAGACGCTTTTTTGGCCGAGAGTACGCCGAGGAAAAAGAGCGTCGATGTCCCGGTTGCGGAAAATCGTGGTTCGTCAAACGTCCCGAAAAGGAGATTAAAGATAAACCGTTTTGGAAATTCGATTTTCAGTGTAAAAAATGTCGTCTGGTCTCGAATTGTGCCATTGATCTCAGTATTCGATACGCTAAAATCGGCGAACCGCGAAAAGAGAAAAAGTCAACGAAACGATAATATTGCCAAACGTCAACAGATTGATATTTTTCTTTGTGTCCTTTGTGAAATCTTTGTGCACTTTGTGGTTAAAATATTTTACCACAAAGTGCACTATAGAAACCGCCGTTTTTATGGCATTGTGGGACATAACATCAGTGCAGTCTCATTCCCGGCTTGGCGCCTTCGTCCGGAGAGATCAGGAAAATGTCACTTCCACCTGGTCCGGCGGCAACGACCATCCCGTCGCTCATGCCGAACTTCATCTGGCGCGGTTCCAGATTGGCGACGCAAACGGCCAACCGTCCGATCAAGTCTTCCGGTTTGTAGGCCGTCTTGATTCCGGCAAAAACACTCCGCGTCTGACCGCCGCCAAAGCTGAACGTCAGTTGCAGCAACTTCCGGGCTTCCGGGACTTCTTTCGCGTCGATGATTCGGGCGATCCGGAGATCGACTTTCATAAAATCATCAATGGAAATCTTTGTCCCGGTCATCGGTTCCGCAGCAAGCGGTTCGCCGGAATCGTTCCACTTGTCAGTTGTTGCTTCGGCAGTTGTGTCAGTTGTTTCATTTGCGCCGCTGGGTTCGGCTTCTTTTGATTCTTCAATCATGGCTTCAATTCCTTGTCTTGAAACGCGGGTCATCATGTGGGAAAATTTGGCGACCGGTGTTCCGACAAGCGGGGTTTGAGTGTCCGTCCAATCGGTGATTTTCGCATTCAAAAGCTCTTCGGTCTGTTTGGCAAGCGTCGGAAGCACCGGAGCAAGATAGATCACCAACTGCCGAAACAGATTCAGTCCGATGGTGCAGATGTCCTGCAATTGTGATTGTTTTGCCGGATCGTTTTTCAGCGTCCACGGGGCATGGCCGTCGATAAATTTGTTGGCCCGGTCCGCCGCTTCCATGACCAACCGCATGGCCCGGGCAAAATCGCAGTCTTCATAGGCTTCGGCAATGGCGTTTCCTGCATCCGCCGCCGTTTTGAACAGTCCGCCGTCGTCGGGATACTTTTTGGAGAGTCCCGTGGTGTTCACGAATTTTGCCGTCCGGCTCGCCAGATTGACAACCTTGCCGACAAGATCGGAGTTGACCTTATTCTCGAATTCCTCAAAATTCAGGTCGATGTCGTCCAGCCGGTTGGAGAGTTTCGAGGCATAATAATACCGCAAATAGGACGGATTCAGATGTTTTATGTAACTCGACGCCTGAATGAACGTCCCTTTCGTTTTTGACATTTTCTCGCCGTCAGCGGTCAAAAATCCGTGAATGTGAACCTTGGTCGGGAGGTTGAACCCGGAAAGTTTCAACATGGCGGGCCAGAAAAGCGTGTGAAAATAGGTAATATCCTTGCCGATAAAATGATGAACTTCGGTGTTTGGATTTTTCCACCAGGAATCGAAATCCTCGTTGTTTTTCTTGCACCACTCCAGCGTGGACGCAATATAACCGATGGGGGCGTCGAACCAGACATACCAGTAATTGCCGGGAGAGTCAGGAATCTCAAACCCGAAGTAAGGAGCCGGTCGGCTGATGTCCCAGGGACGAAGCGGCTCATTTAAAAACTGGGCCGCCAAGTAGTTGCTCACTTCCGGTTGCAGAGCCCCACTTTTTCCGGTCCATTCGGTGAGAAACGGTTGTCGCTGGGCAATATCGACAAAAAGATGCTTGGCCGACCTCATTTCCGGTGTTGTCCCGGTGATTGTGCTGACCGGGTCGATCAATTCCGTCGGCGAATAGGTTGCCCCGCATTCGCAACTGTCGCCGTATTGGTCTTTTTTGCCACATTTCGGACACGTTCCTTTGACGAAACGGTCGGCGAGAAACGTTTTGGCCTCAACATCATAAAGCTGAGCAACGTCTTTCTCGTAAACCAGCCCCGCTTTGCGAATCGCTTCCCAAATTTCGTGACAAACTTGTCGGTTTTCCTCACTGTTCGTGCTGCCATAGTTGTCGAACTCGATTTCCATTGCCGCAAAGTCTTTGACGTGTTCTTTTTGCATCACTTCAATGAAACTCTGCTCCGTGACACATTCCTTTTTCGCGCGAATCATGATCGCCGCTCCATGGGTGTCATCGGCACAAAAGTACCGGCAATTGTGTCCCCGAAGTTTTTGAAATCGCACCCAAATATCCGTTTGTAGGTACTCGACCAGATGCCCGATATGAATGTGGCCATTTGCGTAAGGCAGGGCACTTGTCACCAAAATTTTACGTTTTTTCATGCTTATTTGTTTTCCTGGTTATTTTACCACTTTGAGTACCTATTTATTGTAATCCGTCGCGATAAACCGGCAAGAGCATCACTTTCAGCAAAAAATGTGCAGAATCAGAGTTTTTTGAAAAAAACCGCTCTTGAATCGCCCCTCCAAAATTGCTATTCTCCGAAAAGTCATATCGGCAATACACATTTCAGCAAATATTCATGGAGGTAACAAGAATGAATTTTAATTTCTTCGACTGGGTTCGTGACGGTGTCAAGCGTTCGGTATTGCTCGGGGTCTCCGACGCGGTGGAAACCATAGGAATGCCGACCGATCAGGAGTCGTCCAAAGACAAAATTCTTTCCTTTTTGCAGGACGACACCGCCAAATTAGAGGTTTCCGCCACCCAGCGACGTCGCTTGCCGTCGGGGCCTGCTCGCAAACTCGGCCGTTCCATCAGCGAAATTCACACCCCGGCAGAATAATTTATACTCAAGTCGGTTAGAAAGCCTTGAAGCTGAACACGCGAAACGCCCTGCATTGCAGGGCGTTTGCGCAAGGTTAAAGGCTAGATATATGCGGCTCTTACTTCGTCGAGAAGGTGTAAACCACCGGCTCGACAGGAGTACTGTCTTTGCTCTTGAAATTCTTAAAATTTTTGGAATTGATCCCAAGCGTGTAACTTTTTCCCGGCTGAAGTTTGACCGGCAAGACACAGGTTCGTTTGTCAATCCATTTCGGTTTGCCGGGTGTTTCAGGAAAACTTTCCCCACCGCCGGTCCAGGAAGAACCGCCCGTGTTCATGTCACGGTCAAAGGTCACGCGAAGTTCCTTCACCGCCGCGGCATCGACGTCGGTCGCGTCGTTTGCCGGTTCGAGCTTGACAATCACGGGCGCTTTGGCCAATTTCTGTCCGGTGTGCTTCTCGAAAATTGCTTCGGTCAGTGCCCCGATTTCGACGAGTTTGAGTTCCGGAATAGACTCAATCACCTCTTTCAGCCCTTCCGGACCGTTCGTGCAGATGCGACCGACCAGTTTCTTTTCCCCGTCTTGGCCGGTCCGAAAATAACCGGTCACAATGTTACCGCGCTTAAGAAGCGTTTCGTTAAGTTTGTTCAACAGTTCTTGCGGTGTTTTCGGGCCAAAACCCTCTGCCGGTTTGAAGATTGCCAGATGGGTATGGCCCACTTCGTCGGGTGTATGCCAGGCAGATGGGTCGCGTTTGATGACTTTCTGTCCGGTGTGTCTCTCGAAAATTGCTTCCGTGAGTGCCCCGATTCTGACAAGTTTGAGGTCCGGGATAGGCTCAATCACCTCTTTCAACCCTTCTGGATTGTTCGTGCAGATGCGACCGACCAGTTTCAGCTCCTTGTCTTGTCCGGTCCGAAAATAACCGGTCGGAATATCTTTGCGTTTAGAAAGTGTCTCGTTAAGTTTGTCCAAAAGTTCTTGCGGTGCTTTCGGGTCAAAATCCCCAGCCGGTTCGAAGAGCGCCAGATGGGTATAGCCCATTTCGTCGGGTGTTTTCCATAGTTCTTGTTCTTGTTTTACTTCCTGGCAGAAGGCGAGTCCCACGCAAAAAAGTAAGGCCAGCAACACGACGGTGCCGGTCCAAAGTCGGGAGGAACCGGACGTCGCAAGGTTCGGACGGTCGGCAAAATCGAAAATCGTATTGATGCGTCTCATGATTTTTTCCTTTCGTGAGAGAAACTGGAACGCCGGCTTGTATTTTTCCCCGGCGGCCAGTTTGAGCAAAGTTTCAGAGTAATTCCCGGGCGAAACGGTTCCCCGGGACAGGACGAGCAAGTCGCAAGCCTCGTCGGCCAGCAGGTCACTGAGCCAAAGGGCAAGCCAATAGAGCGGATGCCAAAACAGCAGCACCCCACTCAAACGACAGAACAAGGCCGTGAGGTGGTCACGGCGCGTGATGTGGGCCAGCTCGTGCAGAAAAACAGCGTCCCGTTCTTCCGCCGGCATTTGCGCGGTCAACTCCTCCGGAAGGAGCACCGCGGGGTGAAGTCCCCAGCACCAGACGGTCGGACTTTTCACCCGGTCCGACGTAAACAAAATCGGAAGCGACACGTTTTGCAGCACTTTCGCGCCGGCAAGCAACGCTTCCTGCGATTCCCGATCAGGAAACGGTCGGGCATGAAACATCAACCGGCGCGACATCATCACGCCGTAAAACAGCAACAGCGAGAACAGCAACATTCCCGAAACGAACAAGACGCCCAAAATGCCAAAAACACCAAAAATGTCCAAAACATCCCAAACGCTCAAGACATCAGCCGGGCCGTCTGGTGAAATCATGGCGTCTCGAAAGGCGATCATTGTGGAAAGGGTCGGCAAGCACGGCGGCAAAGATGCCCGTGCAAAGCAACACGTGAGCCCGCCACGGGGTTTTGACGCCCCATTTCGCGAGCAAAAACGACACGCCGAGACAAAGCGTCGATTGCCATAACGCAAAAATCAACCAGACGGCGGAAAAAGTCAAACACGTGATCATTGCGATTTCCTCCGTTTGTCGATCATCTTTCGGATTTCGTCGAGTTCCTCGTCGCTTAGGTTTGTGTCGCTGAGAAAATGCTGAAACAACAGCGTTTTGCTGCCGTCGAGAAACGTTTCGGCAAACGAGCGGAGCGAATCACCGATCGCCGCACTCCGTGATTTCGTCGCGTGATAAACGTAAGCCCGGCCGTGTGCTTCACTTTGCGAATGGGTCAGCCAGCCGGTTTTTTCGAGTTTCTGCATCGTCGCGAGAACTGTTGTGTAGGCCAGCGGCGGTGAATCGCTTGAAGCGTTCATCACGTCCAGCACTTCCTGCGCCGTCGCACCGCTGCGTTCCCAAATGATTTCCAGCATCCGGCGTTGTTGCATGCCCAGCGAGTTGAGCTCGGGTTCCATTATGGTTTCCTCCGCATTGAAAATAGATGTACTAGCGACGATTGTACTACTGGCGGTAGTAAATGTCAAGGAAAATTTTCCGCCTTTTGAAAATTTTTTGCAAAAATCAGCGCAGAAGAAAGAAACACTCAATGGATCACTGAGATTTCTTGTTTTTGAGAGTCACTTAAAAAGAGTACGCCGTTTAACCTGCCAAAGAACCGCCAAAATCAGGCACAACAAGAATTTAACGCTCACGGAAAATGATGCGTCCGCGTTCCATATCGTAAGGGCTGACCTCAACGGTCACCCGGTCGCCTGGGACAACACGAATTCGAAATTTCCGCATTTTCCCGGCAAGACGACAAAGAATCACGTGATCCATGTCATCCAGCTTGACACGAAAAGCGCCCCGAACCTCTTCAAGCACGGTCCCGGTCAGCTCAATCGCCTCTTCTTTTGTTTTTTGCTCATTAATATTTGATTCGCTCAAATTCTTCCTCCGACTCTATACTCTCTATACATTGGCATGTCGACCTCATATAATATCATGAAAATAAACACCCCACCATTTAAAAATTTTACCGTTTCAAGTTTCGTATCCTAGTCCCCCCTCTAATTCCCCCTCCCCTCTCGTGAAAAAGGAGGATTGAATCATGACCCCAAAAATGAATCGGCGCGATTTTGTCAAAGCGACAGCCTTGGGAGCGACAATGGCAACCACTGTGGGGATACAAAAACCGACTGTGGCGAACCAGCAGATTCCCTCAGGTAATCTCCCGTCAAAATCCGTCGGTTTTTCCGAGGTCATTTCTTTCAAAACCCCGATCAACAATCCACGTCTCATCACCGCCGACCCTAATGGCAATATTTTTGTTGCCGGTGATGACAAAATCATCTGTTACAGTCGGTCCGGACATGCCAATGACGAAATCCCTCTTGCGGACTCCCCCACCGCCATGGTTTTTTCAAAACCGGAGAGACTCTTTGCCGATCACCTCCTCCTTGCATTTCAACATCACATTGAAGTGATGGACTCCGAAGGAAAAACCTCGACACGCTTCCATTTCTTTCCTGAAAAATCCTGGCTGGTTGGAATTACGGTGAATTCTCAAAACATTTTCGTCTCCGACTGCATCACGAAAATTGTTTATGGCCTCGATTGGGAAGGAAACATTGTCCAGGCGATCGGCAAGGGATTCTCACGTTCCAAATCGGGTTCCCCTTTTCCAGGATTTGCCGTTCCGAGTCCTTATTTCGCGCTGGATTGTGATCGTTCCGATCGACTGTGGGTGGCCAATCCTCAACATCATCAGTTGGTCGCCTTCACGCCCGAGGGACTCTGGGAATCGGACAAAACCTGGGGAAAAGCCTCGTTAAACAAACAAGACGGATTCACCGGCTGTTGTAATCCGGCGGCTTTTGCCCTCCTGGACGACGGAAGATTCGTTACCGTGGAAAAAACGGTGCAACGTGTCAAGGTTTTCTCCCCCACGGGAACCTTCCAGACCTTCGTGGCGCAACCGAAAATATTCGACCCGGCCCTTCGTTTGTTTGAAACTCCACCCTCTTCGCAGAAAGAACAAAAAGAGCAAAAAAACTCGTCTCAAGACCCGCAAAATCAAGAAAACAAAACCGCCACTTGGAAACCCTCGCTCCAAGTGGCGGCATTGCCTGCATTACCTGATTGTCAAGATTGTCAAGTCGCCGTTCTTGATCCGGCCAATCGGAAAGTTTTCGTCTTTCGTGAGATAAATCAGTAAGGAGACAAATCGATTCCCTTTTTTCGTTCTCCTCCATCCGTTTGAGGAAGTGCCGGTTTTGTAGAGGCGGGGTCGATGTCTTTTTGGTCAGCAGGTGCGCTCCATGGTATGTTTGAGGCCGGAGTCGGACGTGGAGCCGAAGCCGGTGAAAGTGTGGAAATTGGTGGCGTGGAAATCTCAGAAACGACAATCGGGTTTCCAAAAGCGTCAATGGGTGTTCGTCTTTCCACGGTAACTGGCCGCATAACTCTTTGTGTGACCGGAACGATCCGCGGAACTCTCACCTCATATTGTTCGACACGTTCCACGGCAACAGTCCTGAACGTCGTGACGGGAATCTCTCTCTGGACCTCCTGAACTTCCATCCTCATGACTTGCACCGGTGTTGTCTGCTGAACACGCTCAACCACCTGACGGACGGTTGTCACGGGAACTCTGCGGACAACTTCCTCTTGCACCATCCGTTGGACCTGAACCGGTTCGATCCGGGAAACCAGTTCCTGTTGAAATGTCGTTTGCGTCACCGGCACCTGTTCGGTCACGATTTCAGGCATCATTGTCGTGACCGGAACCTGTTGGGCAACAAGGTTCGGCTGAAAAACCGTTTGCTGAACCAACGTCGGGTCCGAACGCATCGGAGTCCAATAAAGTCCCGGCCATCGGGAGCGTGTCGCCCCTGTCACCGGATCGACAAAAGTGCCGCCGGGCTGCCATGCCAACCGATTATGCGTTCTTCCCGGCTGAATTGTCGTGAAATTGACGAATTGTCCCTGATCGACAATTTGTGTTTGAAAGGTCGTCACCGGACGATTGACCGTGAACTGTCGCTGCTGAAGCACCGTTTGCTGGACCGGTCGGAGAACGGTTTGCGTGACTTCCCGCTGCATGGTTTCAATAACCGGACGACTGACCGTGACACGTTCTTCCCGTTCCGATGTTTCCGGAACATTTCTCACAACATTGTAACTCGTGTCATGATGTTCCGTGACCCAAACCGGCCTGAGAACTCTGTTGGCTTCCACCCGAACAGAAGTTTCAGGAACCTGTTGAAAGGTCGTGACTCTCCGTTCACGAATTTCCGTATCCCAAACCTGTTGGAAGGAGGTCAACTCTTCTTCCCGAAATTCCGTTCCAAACTCGACTCTGAAAGTCGGTTGATTCGTTGACGTTATGACCGGCGGAAAGTTTGCCGTCATAGAAATTTGTGACGGAATAAATGTTACCGGAGTCGTGACCGGGCCGCAACACTGTCCGTAACTCGTGCCGACACAAAACCATACTAATAACCCCAATCCATAGATTGCCGGGTAAACACATGTTTTCAACTCTTTTTGTAAGCTCATCATTCTCAATCTCCTGGAAGGATCAAAAGAATCATTTCATACACTACTAACATAATAACCTAAAATATCAGAATCGCCAAGCAATTTTATGACAATCCTATCTATTTTGTAAATATTACGAGTATTTCTCAAAACGATTCGATGAATATTAGCTTCCCGTGCTGAGTTTCCTGCAAAAAAAGAGACAAAAATGCAATTCCGACAACGTAACTCTTGTTAAAATTGTCAATTATCATGAAAAAGACTGATAGACGATCATTAGCCATTCTGTTACTTTTTTATGGGTTGCTCCCCCTTTAGGGATGGCTCCCCCCTTGAAAATCACCCTGAATTTTGCTAGAATTGAGAAGTCTGTACTTTAATGGGGTAAATAGCTAAAATTTTCTTGAAAGACCCGGTTCGATGAAACTCTGATAACAGTTTTTCCAGCACATTTTGTTTTTCGTACATTGTATTTTATTGGCGACGAAAGCCGCGATTTCAAATTCAATGTATTCATTTTCTTTCTGTATCCCTTATCATTGCTGAAACTGTTATGACTCTCGATAAAAAAAATAGCACCGGTTCGTCATCCCCTTTTTCTGAAAATTACGACCCGTCGATGCACCTCGACAAGACTACCCGAACGACAAGCATCGAAAGCGAACGGGCATTCCTGATCGGCGTGTTTACCGACGAAACATCGGTGGTCGACGAAAAACTCGAAGAACTTGAAGGACTGGCCAAAGCCGCCGGAACAAAAGTCGTCGGTCGGCTCACTCAAAAACGTCAGAAACCTGACGTTACGACCTATCTCGGTCGCGGAAAAGTGGCGGAACTCAAGGAACAAATCACCACACTCGAAATCGACGTGGTCATTTTTGATAACGATCTTGCTCCGGGACAAGGACGAAACCTCGAAAAAGAACTGAAAACCAAGGTCATCGACCGAACAGAACTGATTCTGGACATTTTTGCAAGCCGTGCTCAAACGCATGAAGCCCGATTGGCCGTGGAATTGGCCCAACTTGAATACTCGCTCCCACGATTGAAACAAATGTGGTCGCACCTGGAACGCCAGTTCGGCGGTGCCGGAACACAACGCGGGGCGGGAGAAAAACAGCTGGAAGTCGACCGTCGAATCGCACAAAAACGGATCGCCGAACTCAAAATCCAGCTCCGGGAGATTCACGAACGTCGCAAACGTGAGGTCGCGTCGCGAAAACGATCCCGGTCGGCATGTCTGGTGGGATACACCAACGCCGGAAAAAGCACGCTGCTCAACACACTGACGGACTCCGACGTATTCGCCAAGGACCTGCTTTTCGCAACACTTGACACACGAACACGGCGTTGGCAACTTCCCGGCTGGGGACCGGTCCTGCTGAGTGACACGGTCGGTTTTATCCGCGATTTGCCGCACCATTTGATCGCCAGTTTTCGGGCGACGCTCGAAGAAGCAAACGAGGCGGACGTGTTGATCCACGTTGCCGACGCAAGTCATCCCGAGGTCGAGCAACAGATCACCTCGGCGTTTCATGTTCTCAAAGATGTCGGAATCGATCACAAGGACACGGTCCTGGTGCTTAACAAAATCGACAGGGTTTCGCCACCGGAAAAACTCGATCGGCTCATGAACATTTATCCCCAGGCGATTCCCATCAGTGCGAAAACGTCACAAGGAATCGACAAACTCACCGTCGCCGTCAGCGATGCACTGAGTCGCGAATTTCTTGAGCTGGAAGTGATCATGCCGATCGGTAACGGTCGACTCGCCGCTTATCTGGCAAAAGAAGGGGAAATTGTTTCCCGCCGTTACGAAGAAGATCGGGCGTTTTTCCATTGTCGTGTTCCCCGACATGTCTTCGGCCAATTGAAAAGAGAAAGTGACATCATTGTTAATGAACAACATAAGTAATATACCGGAGCCGGTATGGGCGGTAGTCTTCGGCCTCGCGCAAAACGCTCTGCGATGCAGGGCTTTCCATGTTCAGCTTCAGGAATTTCTAACCGGCTTGAGTACAATACTGGTATTTCTGATCGGAAAAATACCCGATAAACTTCTCCCCCCTGAAAACCAATGCAACTGATGCAAAAAATGTTCCTGAAAGGAGGCGGCTTGATCGCGTCCGGCCTGATTCATCAATGGATGGGGTCTCTCGATTATCAAATCGCTTCTTATGATCCCCTGATTGATCCCGCCTATCCCGAAGGAAACACGAAAAAGCGGATTTACATTTTCTGGCACGAATACATCCTTTTTTTGCTGTATTTGAGGCGAAGATGCGACCTTTCCATACTTTTGAGCCGACACCGTGACGCTGATTATCTCGAACAGGTTGCCAGAATTTTCGGATTTGGAACGGTACGAGGGTCCACCAAACGCGGAGGGACGACAGCCATCCTGGAAATGATGCAACATTCAAAAAACAACCATCTGGCAATCACGCCGGATGGTCCGAGAGGTCCGCGGAGAAAATTGGCCCCCGGTTGTATTTATTTGGCCTCAAAACTGCAACTTCCTCTTGTCATTATCGGACTTGGCTACCAAAATCCCTGGCGGGCACCCACTTGGGACAAATTCGCCGTTCCGTACCCCTGTACCAGAGCAAGAGCAATTTCAAGCCCTGAAATTTATATACCGCCCGATCTGAATGCAAAACAACTTGAAAATTATTGTCTTTCCGTCACCGCCATGATGAATCAGTTATGCGATATGGCCGAGAATTGGGCCGTCTCAGGAGAAACTTTCATGGGAGAAACTCCGATCGTTGCAGGCCCGCTCAATAATTTCTGTTACCACGTCCGTCCGAAACCGGCACAAATACAACAAACACAATAATTGTCATTTACAAAACATTGTATTTGAAGACAACATGTCGAGACTTGCCGCGCGGAATTATCCGGACGTTTCTATCTCTTTTTCAAAGAGTGGAAAAACATGGCGTGATCTGTTAAACTGGAAACATCGCTTTTTACCCAACAAGGAGATTGATGATGAAATTTAAGATGATGCTATTGATGGCGGTTGCAATGACCGTCTTTTGTGTTTCACAAGTGACAGGCCAGAACACCAAACTACGGTGTACGATCACGCCGTATGATTTACGAGTGGAGTACATGAAAGAACCCCAGGGAATCGATGAGCCGAATCCGCGATTCAGTTGGAAATTGAACTCCAACGTGCCGGGCGACGTTCAAACGTCTTATCGGATTGTCGTCGTCCCCACCGGCAAGCAAAACTACTCTGACATTCATCTCGACGGGGTGCTGCCGCCGGTTTGGGATAGCAAAGACATCCAAAGTTCCAACAGCGTGAACATTGAATATGCCGGTGAGGCACTCCGACCGGGAAAAAGCTATGACTGGCTCCTGACTGTTCGTGACGGCAAAGGAAACGAATCGTCGCTTTACAAGTCGACGTTTACCACCGGTCTGTTTGCAACACCCGACGATTCCAATCCCTGGAAAGGACAATGGATCGGTTATGATGTTTCTCCGGAAACGGGTCCTGAGCCGGACCTTTCCGAAGCATCCTGGATTTGGGATGTCAAGCCGGAACATGGTTTCGACGTGCCCGTCGGTATTTGTGTTTTCCGTAAAAATTTCACTTTGCCCGACGATGAGGTGACCGCCGCTTGTGTCGCCTTCACGGCAGACAACGCCTACAAGGTTTTTATCAACGGAAAGTCTGTCAATTCCGGAACCAATTTTAATGTTGCGACCGTTGCCGACATTTCGCAGTATCTGAAACCGGGTCCGAATTTTGTCGCGATTGAAGCCACCAATTTCGGTGATGCTCCCAATCCCGGCGGATTGCTCGGAACATTGACCGTTCACTTCAAAAAAAGCCCGGAACTGATCCTTTTTTCCGATGATTCCTGGAAAGTCGCATCCGGAACACCCGATCGTTGGAATCTTGAGGGTTTTGACGATTCAAGTTGGCAAAACGCGGTTGTGTTGGCACCGTTCCAAGGAGGTCCCTGGGGTAAAACCAAAATCGCCGAACCAAGAATCGACATCCCGGCCCGTTATCTGAAACATGAATTCGTCGCCGACCGTAAAGACGCGGCACGTGTCACGGCCTACATCGCCGGAATGGGATACTACGAACTGTATCTCAACGGGCAAAAAGTCGGTGATCACGTGCTTGACCCGATTCTCAAGGACTACGACATCAGCGTCCCCTACGTGACTTACGAAATTGATCCGAAAGCGATCAAATCCACCAACGATTTGTCCGTTATTCTTGGAAACGGACGTTACTATGCACCGCGTCGCGACGAACCGACGTTCACGAAAGACTACGGATTCCCAAAATTGATGTTCCAGATGGTGATTGAGTATGGTGACGGGTCGACGCAAACGATCGTCAGCAACAAAAACTGGAAAATCACGATTGACGGCCCGATCCGCGGAAATAACGATTACGACGGTGAAATTTATGACGCGCAAAAGGAAAATCTCACCAATTGGCAAGACGCGCAATTTGTGGAGGCACCGAAAGGAAAGCTTGCCGCGCAAAACATGCCGCCGATGCGAATCACCGAATACCTCAAACCGAAAAGCGTGACCGAGGTCAAACCGGGTGTCTGGGTTTTCGACATGGGACAAAACCTGGTCGGATGGTGTCGGCTCAAGGTTCGCGGCGCCAAGGCCGGAACGCAAATCCAGATGAAACACGCCGAAGTTTTGCAAACGGAAGGCCCCGACAAGGGAATGCTTTATCTGGATAACATCCGCGGTGCAAAAGTCCGTGATATTTACACCTGCAAAGGTCAGGGGATCGAAACCTATGAACCACGATTCACTTATCACGGATTCCGATTTGTCGAACTCACAGGATTCCCCGGACGACCAAATCTCGACACAATCACCGGCTGTGTCGTGCATACCGATCTTCCGTTCGTCGGAAAATTCCAGTGTTCCAGCGACATCATCAACAAAATTCACAAAAACATCTTCTGGGGAACCCGCGGAAACTATCTCAGTATTCCGACCGACTGTCCGCAACGTGACGAACGTCAGGGTTGGCAAGGCGACCGCGCCGCCGAATCCCTTGGGGAAATGTTTCTCTTCGATAACGTGACACTCTACTCAAAGTGGCTTCAGGACATTGAGCAATCGCAAACGCCGGAAGGGAATCTTTCCGACGTTTGTCCCCCCTTCTGGCCGCTTTACAGTCCGAACGTCACTTGGCCGAGCGCGTTCACGATTGTCCCGGAAAGCATTCTTTACCAATACGGTGACGACCGCCCGATCAAGCGACATTACGACGCCATGGTCAAATGGATGGATTTCCTCGACCAGTTCATCCACGATGGAATCATCGAAGTCGACAATTACGGTGATTGGTGTGTTCCGCCGGAACGCAAGGAACTGATCCATTCGGAAGACCCGGCACGAAAAACATCCAAAGGAATCCTCGCCACCAGCTACTACATTCACAATTTGAATCTGCTGACACGGTACGCTCAAATCCTTGGCCACGACGCCGAAGCGAAAGCTCACGCCGAAAAAGCGGCCATGATGACGGAAGCGTTCAACCAAAAGTATTATGATCCCGACACCGGAAAATATGACAACGGAACACAAACATCATGCGTGCTTCCGCTTTGGTTCGGACTGGTCCCAGACGGAGAACGTGAAAAAGTTTTCAGGACGCTCATGAACAACATTGAGCATGTGACCAATCACCATATTGGGACGGGGCTGATCGGCGGACAATGGCTCAACCGTGTGCTGACCGAATTCGGTCATGCCGATACTTCCTACAGGTTTGCGACCAACGAAGACTATCCGAGTTGGGGATACATGGTCAAAAAAGGTGCGACAACGGTTTGGGAACTCTGGAATGGTGACACGGCCGACCCGGCAATGAACAGCGGCAACCACGTGATGCTTGTCGGCGACCTGACCATCTGGCTTTATCAGAATCTTGCTGGAATCAAGTCGGAAAACGGGTTCCAAACCATTGAAATGGCACCGATTCCCGTCGGCGACCTGAAATTCGTGAACGCGGAATACGAATCCGTTCGCGGCACCATCAAAAGCAGTTGGAAACGGCAAAACGGACAATTCCGGTGGACCGTGACCATCCCGGTCGGCTCCACCGCCCAAGTCACGGTTCCCACGGACAACCCGGCGACCGTGAAAATGCTCGGTTCCAACAATCGTGTCCTCAATCAGGGCACCCATCAATTTGAAGTCCCCTCGGGAGTCTACACATTTGTTTCCGAACTGAAGTAATACAGGTGCCGACTGGGTAAATACTGGTGCCGGCATGAACGGCATTATGGATAGAATGTAAAAGCCTGTTCAAAACCTCCTCAATAGATTTTGAACAGGTTTTTACACTCAAAACGGCTGGAAAATATACTTTTTTGACAGGATAATTTTTACTGGAACGGCAAGCCCTTAGTAGCATAAGGACTTTCCCAAATGTGCGCCCTTATACCCTTATTACACAAGATGATAAAGGTATAAGGGCGCAACAAGTGGACGAATCAGTGCTACTAAGGGCGCATTGTCCGAGCAAAAAAACGTCCTGATGGGAAAAAGCATTATGTCTCCGTTTACAGTATACTTCCCTTTACAAATCACCGAACCAACTATGACAAACTTAACCAATACACCTTCTCACGAAAAACGTTTTTCACGAAGGTTTTTAAGGAATTTTCTCGTTGTTACTATCATCATTGGAGTGGTGGTCGTACCGTTCGGATATTATTATCGTTGTCACTTATCCTGGAAATATGTCGAATGGCGATATGAATTACAAAAAGAAAAAACCATTCCGAATTGTTCAATACCCGAGGTTGAGGTTCCGTGTGATTGGATTGAACATTCGCTCGGCAACTTGCGTTTTCGTGTGCCACCGGATTTTGTTATCAACAAAGAGATCACAACGAGAGTTGGGATAAATGAGACGGATATTGTTTTACAAAACGGTTCTTACGCAATAGCTGCTACGTTGACACCAGTTTGTGAAGATACTTCTGCGCTGTTGAATGCTGTGTCTTGCATTTATTTTCAGGATTCAAAAAAACCATTGACTAGCCCGCGCTTGCGTCTTGAATGTTGTATCGCTGGTGCGGACAAGTTTCGCTGGTCAATGAGTCCCAAAGATGTGGCTCGAAATGCTTTTTTTGTCACCTTGCGGTCATCGTATGGAGTGTATGGCCAAAGTGCAGAGACATTTTTTTATGACGATATTGATAGGATTCTTTTCTTTTATGAAAATCGCGCGATGATAGATTGGCAAAGTACATCAACCACGGATGCTGGTTACATGCACGTTATTAATCGCGTTACTAATGATAGTGAACATGTAGAATATGATCATGTTTTGGCACAAAGAATATGCCAGAGCATCACGCTGAGTCCTTGTCCGTCGGATGTTCCACCCTCGGAGAACACGGAGAATGCCGAGCCATAAATTTTCTACCCGAAACGGCAGCATGAAAACAAGAGGAGGATTGAAGAATGATAAGATTTTTCAATCCTTCACTTTATTTTGTCGATGCCGTGCTTGGTGGCACGATCTTGATAGTACCGCTTCCGATGGCAACACCGGCGTCATGAGCGGAAAAGCAGCGAAGCACGTATTCGCCTTCCAGGTCTTCCGGAATTTTAAGCGGCACCTCAAAAACTCCGCCGTCTGATCTGCCGGAAACATAAAGAATGGCGAGATTGTTGGCGGCACGATACGCTTGCATGTATTCCGCTCGCGTTTTTTCGTTCGACTCAAATGTATTGCGACCTGCCGCTTTCAACGACAGACGTTTTCTTGGTGTCACCAATTCCAGATAAATCGGACCGTCAAATGCCGCTTTTCCGGTCACTTTGATGACTTCACCGGGGGCCGCAACATCCGGACACGTTATTTTCACTTCCTCGGGAAGCGGAATCTTCAAAAGCGGGTCGCCGAAAAGGTGAAACAAGTGAAGATGATCGACAAGCTGGTCGTTCAGTTGCGAGGCAAGCGGATCCGTCAGTCGGGCAATAGAATCAATCATGCTCCGGACTGTTTTTTTGTTATCCCCTTTTTTGTTATTGCCTTTTTGCTTGACCAGCATGTTTCGCTTGGCGTTCAGAAAGATTGTTCCGATGTTTTCACAGTTGCCGCTCATCGCGTTTTCGATGAACTCGACGCCGAAAACAGCCATGCCATAGGGCATGGACACCCGTGACGAGGCGATCACGGCAATCGGGCCGCCCGGCTGTCGAAGCAGGTCTTCGGCAACACAATTCTCGACGCCGTCAAACGCCCCGGTGTGGCAGGCACAAAAAATCGCAATCGGCAAACCACTGCGACTCTCGATGTATTGGGCGTCACCTTCCACGAAAATCGGAAAATCGCCTTGCGGTGTATGGAGCGTGTCCAGAGCTTTGTGATAACCGTGTCCCATGTAGACCCAAAAAAGGCAACCTTCATTGAAACGTTCCACCGTTACACTTCGAAACAACTCGGGGGCCGGACAAAAAGGACTCCGCCAATTGGCCTGGGTGAAGGAAAGGTCATAACCTTCGGAAATCATCTCGGACAAAATGTATCGAACACTCGACTCGATAACGCCGTCAAGGAGCGGCGAAAATCCACCAACACCGGCAACAAAATTCAAGCGTCGTTTCCAAAACGTTTGATCGGAATTTGTCTCGTAGCTAATGATTTTTTTGACGATGAGGTCCAGTTCTTCAGGTCGACTGACGGAAATTCGTCCCACCGCCAACTCAGGGACGGAATCGTCGTTGAGATCGGCATAGTAATTGTCGGAAGCGATTTCCTTTTCACGACGTCCAAACAAAGAAACCACATTTGCCTTGACATGGGGTGCAGGGATCAATCGTGATGCCGCCGTCGGTTCAGAGTTGACATCGGGAGCCCCATCGCCGATGATCAACAGATACTTGAGTGTCGGATCGGTTTCCGCGAGTTCCTTGATTCGTGATTTGACATACTCCGGAGTCACCGAAGGTGTGATGGAATAAACACGACCCTCAGACGTTTTTTCAATCAAAGGCTCATTTTTCGGTTCTTCGAGAAGATAAACCTTGTACCCTTGATTCATGCGATAGTTGACCCAAGGCTCAATGCTTTTGCGAAAGAGCCCCGGACAAATCACGGCAACGGCACCATCATCTGAAATTGATGTTTGCACCGATGTTTGCGAAGACGACTGTCCCCAGGCAGGAACGTAGCCAATCGCAAACGCCAACACAAAGTGTGTCGCCAAAAGGAAACGTTTGAGAGAAGAAAACATGGGAGAAATGGAAAAAATGAAACGTCATTTTGGATAGGTTGCTGATAAAACTCGTGTAAGTATAACAAAATCAAAACCCAGATGCAAGATGAAGAAAAAATCATACCATTTTTCTAAATTCCCTTGCTTTTTTCAACATCCAAGTTCACCATAAAACTCATATTTTCTCTTTACTCTTTATACTGACTTGTATATAATGTTGCAAGTTTCAATATATCAACAAAAATTACGATTTTCTATAGGGGAACACCAATGAGGAACAGCTGAAAACATCACCATCCAAGTTGACATAAAACTGTCTGGGTTTTCCTACCCACGGGTAAAATTTTATTGCTAAATTTCTTACAATCGGGTATGATGGGAGTAACTTATCAATGGTCAATCAATCCTTAAATTGTGTTCCGTCATGACCGGACCGATCCTCTTATGTTTTTTCTTCGCCGAACCATTCGTTCTCAATTGATACTGCTGATATTGCTTCTGTGTGCAACAGTTATGGGGGACACTGTTTTTGCACAACAACGTCGCGGACGTGGAAGAAGACAACAGGACGATGCCCAAACCGACGCTCAGGCTAATGCAACGACATGGATTTCCAAGGAAACGGTTCCCCGACTTTGGGAACTGAATCACGAAACGCAACTTGATGCCAGGCCATTTATGGACCGAGCGACAGTTTCGCCGATGGTTTCGGCCAAGATCGCCCGTTACGCCGAAAGAATTCTTGAAAAATATGACAAAAACGGCAATGGAGTTTTGGAACCGGAAGAATGGCAAGGACCTCACGGAATGAAAGGCGCCCCACAAAGTATCGATCTCGATGGAAATTTTATCCTCACTTTGGAGGAAATCACTGCCCACATTGTCCGTTTTGGAGAAGGCCGCACCATTCATTACCCATATCCTCAAAGACAGCTTGCCAATGTGTCGGAAACCCCGGAACTGTCCGATTCCGATGTTTTTCGCCCGCTTTCTTCTCCTTCACAGATTCAAACAACAGCGCAAACAGCAAATCCCTTGTTTGGCCGTGATTTATCGCTGGAGGACATTGAAACGGAAGAAACCGCTGAGGAAAACGACGAAAAGACGACCGCGGACTTGCCCGGCAATCTTCCAAGTCCAAGTGAAAAAAAATATTATACACCGACCGAGGGGCTTCCTGCATGGTTTGTCCAACGTGACCTTAATGGTGACGGCCAACTCTCACTGATTGAATTTGCTCCGACGCTTTCCCAAAAAGGCATTGCCGATTTCGGTAAACTTGACAAAAACGGTGACGGCTTTATCACTCCGGATGAAATTCCGAGAAACATGCGATGAAAACGGAAGGAATCAAATACGCCGGCTCGAAGCTGAAACTGCTTCCCTTTATTCTTGAGCTTGTCCGTCAAGTCAAACCTCACACGGTTCTTGACGGCTTCACCGGCTCGACCCGAGTTGCCCAAGCATTGGCAAAATCAGGTTATGTCGTCATTGCAAACGACACCGCCGTTTGGTCCGAGGTTTTCGCCAATTGTTATCTGAAGAATCAGCAGCCGGTTGAGCATTATCTCCCGTTTTTGAAGCATCTGAACCATCTTCCACCTGTCGAGGGTTGGTTCACCGAACATTACGGCGGCGACGTCAACAACGGAAGTGCCGTCGGCAAAGACGGCTTCAAGAAACCGTGGCAGCGTCACAACACCCGAAAACTCGACGCCATTCGCGAGGAAATCGATCGGCTGAATCTGCCACCAATCGAGAAATGCGTGTTACTGACAAGCCTGATTCTTGCCATGGATGAAGTCGACAGCACGCTTGGTCATTTTGCCTCCTACTTGAACACCTGGTCACCGCGTTCTTATAAAACGATGACGCTGAAATGTCCGAGTCTCTTGCCTGCCCATCCCGAAAATGGCGTGTTTTGCTCCGACATTTTCGACCTTCTGCCGAATATTGAAGTCGATCTTGCCTATTTCGACCCGCCTTATGGTTCGAACAATGAAAAAATGCCGCCATCTCGGGTTCGTTATGCTGCGTACTACCATCTTTGGACGACAATCTGTCGGAATGACAAGCCGGCTCTTTTCGGAAAGGCCAAACGACGGGCCGACAGTTCCGATACAAAGGCGGCTTCTGTTTTCGAAGAATTCAGGTATAATGACGAAGGTCGTTCCGTGGTCGTCACGGCAATCGGTCGAATGATTCGCGAGGTCAAAGCCAAGCAAATCATTTTATCCTACAGTTCCGGCGGTCGTGCCACCGCGGAAGAACTCCAGCAGGTTATCAACGACTCCGCCAGACTCCGGGAAATCATCGAAATTGATCACAAAAAGAACGTGATGAGCCGGATGCGTTGGACTCATGAATGGACTCGGTCCGTGGAGGTCAAAAACAAGGAGTTTTTATTCCTCATTGATAAATAATTGAAAAAATAATCAAGAAATCATTGAAATACACTGTAAATTCCCCAAATATTTCAGCTTAAACAAGAATATTGGTTATTTATAACACCTTTTCTAAATTATTTACCTATGAACATTTTGTTTTATTTGCTACTGCTTGTTGTTATTGTTTGGTCGTGTTTAATTTCCCCAACGGACCCGATAACATGTTATGTTTATTGCCTCGTAAATATTGCTCTTTATATATCTGCTTGGTACTTGGGAAAAAAAGCAGAAAAGCTTCAACGAGAAAAAACTCAAAGTAATTAAACTGGGACTGTCCTTGTCCACGCCGTGTTTCACTCCCAAAAATTGAGGCGTCAAATGCTCGAACCGATCATTTTTGACGACCATCTTCACGGTGGTATGCTTACGATCATCTTAATCGCTTGACAAGCGACGGAACCTTCAATTATACTTATGATGAGGAAGGCAACCGGCTGACGAAAACAGCGATTTCCGGCGGTGCCGTGACAATGTACCCTTTTCCTATCCTAATATTTTTCACTTCACATGCAATACCGTTCATTCACCAAAGACAATTTACAGGTTTCATCGCTCGGTTTCGGGTGCATGAGACTGCCGCTCTTGAAAAACAGCAAGCCTGATGAGAAAGAAGCGATTCGAATCATCCGTCACGGGATTGATCAGGGAATCAACTATATCGACACGGCGGTTCCGTACCATGATGGCGAAAGCGAAACCATTGTCGGGAAGGCTCTGAAAAACGGATACCGTGACAAGGTTCTCGTCGCGACGAAAATGCCGACCTGGCAACCGACGAAAAAAGAAGAATTGGACACGATTTTTGAGGAACAGATACAGAAGTTGCAAGTCGATTGCATCGACGCGTATTTGCTGCATTGTCTTCAAAAAGGGTTTTGGCAAAATGCCCTGAAACTCGACATGATTTCTTGGCTCGAAAAGAAACGCGAGCAGGGAAAAATCCGTTATATCGGTTTTTCCTTCCATGACGGTTTCCCGTTCTTTCAGGAACTGGTCGACTATTATAATTGGGACTTCTGCCAGATTCAATACAATTACGTCAACGAAACCGTTCAGGCGGGAACAGCCGGTTTGAAGTATGCCGCGCAAAAAGGTCTTTCCGTGATCATCATGGAGCCTCTTTTCGGCGGCGTGCTTGCCAGTCCCCCGGGAAAAATGAACGAATACTGGAAGAAAACCGGTCAAAACCCTATCGACCTTGCACTTCGATGGATTTGGGACAAACCGGAAGTCGCCCTGGTTCTCAGCGGAATGTCAAACATGGAGCAAACCGTTCAAAATATCGAAATTGCCTCACGGAGCGGAATCGGAACGTTCACCCAAGAAGAACACGCCTTGATTTCCAATGCTCAGGCGATTTACAATGAGTCCACGCCGATCAAATGCACCAAATGCCGGTATTGTGTTCCTTGTCCGTCTGGTGTCGAGATTCCGCTCAACTTTGAGACCTATAATAACGCTATAGTGATGCCGGACACCCATCAACTTGCAAAAAATCTTTACGGGATGTTGTTGCCGGAACAACAAGCCGGTCATTGCACCGAATGCGGGGCCTGCGAGGAAAAATGTCCGCAACAATTGCCGATTCAAAATCTGCTGAAACAGGTTGCCAAACACCTGAAATAAGGCAATTTACTTCAATTTACCTCGAAAACTTGCCATCTTACCCATAAAATAACAACGGCCCGACCATTTTGGTGATCGGACCGTGTTATTTAGATAAGGTCAAAGCTCAAATCAAGCTCATTTTACTGGCTTATTGGCAGTTATCCGCCGGCTCACAAGCCGCTGGGGCACAGGCGGCAGGAACACAGACTTTCGGCTGTCTCACGAGAACCTGGACAGGAACCTGATAGGTCACCACTTTGGGGACACATTTGGTCACTGTGTAAGGAACCTGTTTGGCAACCAATTTGCAGTCCATGACGGTCTTTTCAACACAAACCGGTTTCATCACGGTGTACTGAACTTCTTTTGTGCATTGTTCGGCCACCATACGACAAACCTTATAGGTGCATGTTCTGACCCGCTGCTCGGGAACCATCTTGCAAACCTTATACGTGCAAGTCTTCACCCGCTGCTCGGGAACCATCTTGCAAACGGTATACGTACAGGTCCGCTGCTCGGGAACCATCTTGCAAACCTTGTATGTGCACTGCTTCACCCGCTGCTCGGGAACCATCTTGCAAACGGTATACGTACAGGTCCGCTGCTCGGGAACCATCTTGCAAACCTTGTATGTGCAAGTCTTCACCCGCTGCTCGGGAACCATCTTGCAAACGGTGTACGTACAGGTCCGCTGCTCGGGAACCATCTTGCAAACCTTATACGTGCAAGTCTTCACCCGCTGCTCGGGAACCATCTTGCAAACGGTGTACGTGCAGGTCCGCTGCTCGGGAACCATCTTGCAAACC
>Ga0123353_10000150_pt1 | contig 87026 bp, 70 predicted proteins | sample TergutLab28metaG_3_FD_92763 | JGI IMG/M metagenome (GOLD analysis project Ga0123353, IMG submission 92763) | Labiotermes labralis P3 segment gut microbial communities from Petit-Saut dam, French Guiana - Lab288 P3 | ecosystem: Host-associated > Arthropoda: Insects > Digestive system > Gut ...
AGGTGTTGTCTACTTTTTCTAAACCTAAGCTTCTCTTAGTGATAATGACATCCCCTAGAAATGCTGAATCGAGCAATTCATATCTATCTGCTTCTCCCCGGACTGAAGTTACTGGAAAGACAATGTGGATATCAGCTGGTCCCTCATCTAGTTCCTTGCGAATATCATCTAAGAGTTGACGTAGAGTCTTGCGCTTATTGTTTTGATCAATGACAGCATCTAAAGCGGTGATTGGCCAAATCACATCGGCGAAACTAACAGCTGAATTAAATTCGTCGTCAAAGACCAATTGCTCTTTGATCAAATAATTTCTAATGGATGGCATGTTGTCCCCTCCTACCCGTAATAATTAAAGGGTCGGTTCACAGACCCCAAATTACAATGATATATTATACTGTATCAATAGCAAAGGAGGTATTTATTGATGTTCATTAATCCCAATAAGGTGAAGATGGAAACACCAGCAGAAATCATCTACTATGTCAACGGTGGGCTTCTAGTCCCAAGAAAAAGTTCTATGGAGGTTATCTTAAAACCTCTGAAGGAACCTAATGCCAATCGGTCTCTCCTGAGTGATTCAGAGGTAAGACTCTACGAGACCTATGACAAAATTCCTAATGACTCTAAACCACTCTTTGGAGAAATTGTCCAACAGGTGTATGAGACAAGAAGGTTCCGGCAAACCCTGATCTTCGTGGCAGGGGGAGCAGCTATTCTGGCTCTAGTCGCTAAAGCCTTCTTCTCTAGGGACTAGGGCAAAAAGATAAGGTGGCCTTACAGCCACCTTATTTTTTAATAACCATCCTTGTGATCGTAATGTAAAGGATCTAGGGGTGGCTGTAGCCAACTGACCTCGATTGGTCGGATGAGATAATTGTCTTCATCGATCTGTTTGGTGAATTCTGTTATCTGCCGATAGGGTACAGTAAAGGAGAAAATAGGTTCAGCCTTACCATAGAGAAAACCAGTGATGTCATAGGACAACCTGTTACGTTCGGCATCATAGATTTTTAAATAGAAGGTCTCATACTTGACGATCAAACCAAAACCAATGCCGGTAGTATTGATCACTGAGAGAGGCTGTAGGGGAAACATTTGGACAATTTCTTCTAAGTGTAGGACGTCGTCAAACATATTTTAGTTAATGACCTTTCCGTCAACATCCTTGCGAATCTTAGTTACTCGATCTTTTGGTGTTGGCGATTTTGCACGTATTTGGACCCAGTCTTTAGTAATGGTGGTGGTTGTGCCAATGTCTGTCTTTGTCTTGATGTCTCGGACATTGACTGTTCTGGTTTTACCCGGGATAGCAGCTAAGTAGATATCTCCCATGAAATCAGGCTGTTGTGCAATAGGAAACTTCTTTCCAGTCCGTAAGAATTCTGTGACAACTTTCGGAATGACCTCTTGCAAGCCCTTGGTGGAAATTTCTACTTTCTCGAGAACGGCTGCTTCAGATTTCTGAGGCCACTTGGCATTGTCAGAGGTTTTCTTAGCATCGGCTACTAGAAGAGCATTGATAGAGGTTTCCACCTTAGCTCCGTTCTTACCCACTGAGCTAAACTTATAATTCGGATCATTGGCCATGGCGTGGACAAGATCTCCCCATGCACTTGATGAGAAGCTTGCCTTGTTGGTAAGGGTTTCGGTTTCTCTTCCTGTTCCTTTGATTTTTGCTAGTACCTCTTGGACTGTCTTGCTCATTTCTCTTCCTCCTCAAATATTTATTGTACCTAGACACGGATCGCTTTACACTGTTGGTATCATCAGCCTTAAGTTTTAATACGCTAAAGTGGAAAGAGATGACAACACAACATTGTATGATCCCCAGCCACTTCAATAATATATCATTGAAAATCAGAGGTTAAAAACAAGAACGTTAAATGATCGAGGGTTTTAAAACCCTCGATCATTTATTATGAATTACCAGGTGACAGTAATAGTTCCGTCTGAAGAAATGCCGACTAGATTCAGATCTTCGGGAAGGGTAGGAGGAGTCCCAACCGGAGGAGTTGTTCCACCGCCGCCACCTTCAGAAACTGGAACTGGAGGAGTGATCAAGATAACAGTGCTGGTTCCATCTTCACGAGCTATGATTAAGATACCATTGCCTTCGCCATCTGTACCGACACTGATTTCATAATCGTCGCTGCCATCTACTTCAATTAAGAGTTGCCCTTTGTACCAAACCTTGATTAAGCCGCCTCCCTGGTAGTAGGTAGCACTACCAATGGAGTTACCAGCCATCTTGGGATCAGCCAAGTTATTCTTATCGAATAAGCCGGTATTCTCATCACGGAAAATTTCTCCGTAGGGTTGATAGGAGAGTACGCTAAGTTTATCGGAAGTCTCTGTCCAAATTCCCCAGCTATTGCCAAGCATGTAAACTTGTCTGATAGGTGCTGTGTCGATCTGCCAGAGTCCTAGATTCTCTGGACTTGTTCCACTGGCATAAATTTCACCTTCGGTAGTAATAAAGAAATATTTATAGTTGCCAACTGTAGCCAGCTCATTGACAGTGTCACTTGGATCGATCTGATATAGACCTCCATCGTCGCCACTGACGTAAACATTGCCTTCAGCATCTTCAAAGAAATTGGCTAAGTCCTTTCCAGGAATCAAAGTAGTGAAAATTCCCGTCGGAGCAATTATCCCTACTCCCTTATCCGTATTGCCATAAACTTTACCATTCTCAGCTCTGTGGGTGTTGTAGATGGTAACTGCAGGTACTAGAGCAGAAGGAGCAGTCTCACCATGCAACAGGAAACTATTCTCATCCGATACAGCGATCATAGGATCAGAGAGGAAACCGTAACCACCATCTACCGGTGGGAGAAGAGGTGTGGGAATACCGCCAGGATTAGTCCCAGGTACTACGGAGAGACCATCTTCATTGGAAATATAAATATTGCCACTGGCATCTCTAGCAACCAAAGCCGATCCAGAAGCTAGAATGACCGCTGGTCCACTGGGTGGAATAGAAACGACATCAGTATCCGGTCCACTGACATAAAGGATACCGGTATCGTCGATGATCACACTAGTGTAGACATTACCGTCAGCCGATAGAACTTGGGTAACTTCATCAGTCAGCTGGTCAATTTTCCAGAGACCGTCTAAGATACTAGAGCCGTAAACATCGCCTTGTGGAACTTCAATGAATTCCATGATCGAAATTTCTGCCTTGAGTAAATCGAATTTATTGGTGGTAGTGCTGTACTTCCATATTCCTGTGCCAGACTTAGCACTCGAGCCATAAGTTCGGGTGTCTTCCGTGATGATGATAACATCCAGAGCAAAATCTCCCATCTTGACATTAGGCAGAATTGCTTCATCGTGGAAGTTAATGGTGATGATAATTTCACCACCCAGGTAGGAAAGAACAGCCGGACTGGAATGGATAGATTTGATTTCGTGGTATTCGTAAATGGTTTGATAGCCAACCGTGACATAGGTGACAATTCCAGTAGCTTCCGGTTCAGCCTCTCCCTTTTGCACATAAACTTCAAAGGAATAGACGAGCTCTGTATCTCCCGCATTAGGTGGAAGGGTGGCAGTAAGAATATACTGACCAAGTTCAGTGCCAGGTTGAGTAGGATACGATGTCTGTAACTCTTCGCACCATACAGTTACTTCAGGATACAAGACAATTACTTTCGCCATGTTGCAACCTTCTTTCAAAGTGGATTTGATTTGGGCCTTGCTTTAATAAATGGTATCGGCAGGATACTATTTTTTAATCTGAGAAAAATGTGTGAGATAGCCTAATTAAGTGTGTGGGGAGGGAAGAAAAATGGATGAGTGCAATGGAATTCCAATCCAGGGGGATAAGACTTTTGCTGACTATGGTATTGTGCCAATGACAGTTGCCGACTTTGAAGAAATCTGGATAGAAGTATTCGGTTATCTATGATATACTTAGATGATTAGGGGGGAAGAGTATGAAGGTATTTTACCACGACGACTTAGACGGAAAATGTTCAGCGTCAATCATAGCCCAATACACTAAACACCAAATCCCAGAAGATTATATTGAAACAGATTACAACAAACCCTTTGACTTCAGTCGAGTCAATCCCAAGGAGAGAGTTTACCTTCTGGATCTGTCCTTAAATGAGGCTAATGCCCGTCTATTAAAACAGTGTATTGACGAGAAGGCTGCCGAGGTTATCTGGATCGATCATCATCGGACCAGTCTTGACCTTTTGCAACTCCCAGAATTCGAATGGTTGAAAAGTTTAGAAGGGATCATCACTGATCAGATTGTCGAATCGAGCAATCGCTTTATTCTGACCAGTGGGGCCATGCTCACCTATCTCTATCTCTTCACCAGCAGAAATAAACCGATCCGTCCACTAGATATTCATTCTGTTCCCTACTATATCCGATTGGTCAGTGATTACGATACGTGGAGTTTTCGTTTCGATCCAGAGACAACCTATTTCAAAATTGGCATGGACATGGAAGACCATTCTCCCTTAGCATCTCTGTGGAATGAATTTAGTTGGTCTTCCGTACCCAAGACTAAATATCAAGTGGAGAGAATAGTTGAGGTAGGTAGAATCTCCAAAAATTATTTGGATACTACGAACGAAGCCTATCTTAACTCTTACAGTTATGAAAGTTCAATCGGTGGTCATAAGTGTCTAGTGGTGAATAGAGCTTCCAACAGTTGGATCTTTGGTAAACTCTATGGTCAATACGATCTACACATGACGTGGGTCTTCAACGGAGAAGTGTATCAATTCACCATTTATTCCACTCGATCTGATATCAACTGTGCAAAGATTGCCCAAGGGTATGGTGGTGGTGGCCATGTTGGTGTAGCAGGTTTTAAATTAGATCACATGCCTTTTGTCAAAGAAAAATAAAAAATCGAGTAAAGTATCCGGGTGCCGATCCCGGATACTTTACTCTATATTAGAGAGGAGGATTCATTCGGGCATATCAGGAATAGAAACGTTATGCTGCTTGAGAGCATCCTGCAGCATCATGCAGTAGCGTCGATAGGATTCATAATCGTTAGTGGCTTTACTTAATTCCACAGTAGCTTGACTCAATTCAATCTTAGCATCGGACAGTTCAGATTTAATTTGAGACAATTGTTTCTGGGTATCATCTAAAGATTGACTAGCTTCGACATAACGTGACATGGCCATTTTTTCCAATTCCACGGCCGTACGCACATTAATATCTGTCACTTCTGACCTATTCTTCTTCCGATCAAGAATAGCTTTAATGATTGCTACTGCACCACCACCACCCAAGGTTGTTGTGCCAATCAACATTAACATATCGAAGTCTAGACTCATGAGCTATCACCACTTTTTATTCTGGTATTTTTTATAACCATGGTATTCAGTTCCAAGGCATCTTCACGTAAGTGACGGATGCACAACAATCTTTGGAAAAACCACATCAGTTCCATTATAATAATTATAATGACAGGTATGATATTCGGCAAAGGCAATCGAAAGGTTAATAGGATAGTGGGTATGAGAGAGATGGTCAACAAAACCAAAGAAACTTTGATGACAACCATCTCAATGTCAACTTGGTATTTGAAAGAAGAGTAAGCTCCTAGAAAATAAATTATGATGAAGAAAAAGAATATTGGGATATGGAAATATTTTTCGTAATAGAGAGTCTCTACCAGAGCAAGCATGGCTAGAACAGAAAATCCTAGATAGGCTATTACCGTAAAAGGTCGACTGATGATATCGTTGAAGACTCTCATTGTTCACACTCCCTCGAACCCATTTGGCTGTCCTCACTATATTATGTAAAGGTTAAACGTGGTCTAGACCACGTTTAACCTTCTCTTGGGTAGTAAGGTTATGCAAAATCCAAGTGTTCTGTTCGTATGGGACTATTGATGCCCTTTTTGGACAATACTGCTCTGGTTCCAGACAATTCATCGATGATGTAGACAGACGGTAAGGCCCAGGTGGGAACTGCTGGATTATTGGGTAGGTCCCATTTTGCACCAGCCTTGATCTTAACATTTGTCCCAACCTTGAACTCTTTCTTCTCCACATCTATACCGTTGCTGACGAGTATAAGATTGCTGATAGCGAACGGGGAACAAATGCCAGAACTGTCCAAAACTACTCTGTCACCGCTGTAAGAAGATACCGGATAGACGTTGTTGAAAATGAAAGAGGCTGGTGTTCCACCGCTGTAGGTTTTAGAACCCGGTTTAACTTTAACCATGCTGCCAACTTTAATTCCTGCTGCTGCTACAGTATCCAAAGGAGCTTTACCATCTCCTGTATTACCACTACCAGTGACGACAGGTGGTGTGACAGTCCCTTGTTTCTTATCGATATACTGATTGATCAGATTGATGATACGATCGAAGGGAAACTTTTCTCCAAAGTTAGGAGAAGGACAGCTAGCCTTATCTCGGGAAGAGATATCATAGTGTCCTGTGACATTAGTTCTAGTAGCTCGCCAAGTAGGATTGTAGGTATGGATATGATTGACAATTTTCTTACAGCATTCCACTATGGCTTCAATTTGATTTTCGGTTGGCACACCAAAACGATCCTTGTAGGAAAAGCCTTCATTCTCCAGAGAGAAAGTGTACCAGTTAGCATTGTCATTGGGTCTAGCTTTGACCAGAGGATTTAAAGCTTGTCCAATGGTGGATGGCGAATTACCATTGCACCAAGAGTAGTCGGAAAGTTTAACCAGCTGAATAAAATCTCCATTCTGGCCTGTCACAAAATGGGAAGAAGTTTGAGCCGCTGTATTGCAGAGCCAGCCTACTGCTCCATTGAAGGCACCTTCAGTAATGTGCATGATGATCATATCGGCCTTTTTATCCCAGCCCTTCCTTCCCAAACCATTGTTACAATTTGGACTTTGTCTGAATCCTAAATCCTTCGTTGGCATCCTTTGTCCTCCTTTAAATTTTAATAAAAAAATCCTCTCGGGAATTTACCTAGGCTCTATAACGAGCCGTGTAGTTATCCTTATTCTTCAACCATCGGGCTACCCCAGCATCTTTCATCACTACAGCTAGACTAGCATCGATGGGAGTGAATACTTCCTTAGGGATAGAAATATTATCCGTTATATAGCCACCGTGCAGCAGAGAGATTTCATTCCAGGCATGTTTTTCAATTTGACCTGTAGGGAGTTTAGCTGTTCCCACTACAATCTTACAGGGAATGCCCTGAGAACGAAAGAAGGCAGTGAGCAAAGAAGCATATTCCCAACTGGTATTAGCCCTACTCGATAAGACTTCATCTGGCCTGGGAATCCAATACGGTTTGTTAGACTCCCAGGCATGCTTAGCTAATTCCGGACTATAGCGAATGTTGCTGACAACATAACGATAGAGAGCCATGGCTTTGGATAGAGGGGAGACCAAGGCTCTGGTCAGTTCATGAGCTAAATTGACACAGATGGATCTCTCCGTGTACCAAGAGTAAGTGTTGGGCATCAAGTAACGTGCCAATTCATTTTTAATGCTGACTGTGATTTGGGTAGTGCAGAGAATATTTTTCTCTTCATCCGATTCTGCTACCTGGATAGTATAGTCATCGGAATCAAAGATTAAAGGAAAAGCCATGCTGGGAGAAATCATATAGAAAGTATGCTGGTTGGTAGAGGTAGACATGGTGATTTCTAACTTGCGCTTGTCACCAGAGTAGTGCACGTAGAAATACCCATCGTCAGTATTAGTGTAATCAATGGTCGTAGTATCTTTACTGCACACTCTTATTTTAGGAGAAGATGGAAATAACATAATATGCCTCCTAGTGAAGTAATCTTAACTGCATCATCCAACTGAAAGAGCATCCTCATATAATTTGGTGAAGAAAGGTGAATTGAAATCCGTCAGACAAATCAAAACTTCATCTGGTGATCGACAAATGATATCGTATTCCCCATGGCTAACAATTCTAGAGACTGGTTTGACTGGTGTACCATCTTTTTTCAAAAGGCGTAAAACTAAACCATCGTCATGGTAAGAGAAAGGATAATCAACTCCATTACCATACCAAGGGAAAGATATTGGATTGATGCCCACGATAAAACCATTGCTCTGGATATGATCCTCAGGGGCAATCTCCAAAAGATGCCGATCATAAGAATAATAAGGAGCAATCGAATTATTGTGCTCTCTGATCCAATGGCAGGCTGAGCTGACAGAATGAAAGACCATGGGCGAGTACAAATGTTTTTCAATTGGAATACTTTCATTGACATGACCGATGTAATTTCTCCTAGACTCAGAGTAAGGATTATGATTGTCTGTCTTCAAGGTGTAGGGATGGAATCTTCCTTCCTGTGGTAAATAAATGTAATGATATATGGGTAAGCGGATCATCTTGTCTTCAGTACCCTGCCCATCATAGGTGCTGTCTATTCTGTCACCCTTCCTATTGAAGAAATAATAGAACATACCGGTCACCCTTTCTCACAACTCTACATACCTTCATACACGAAATCATGTGCCAAATTATCAGACTGTCTAGCCTCACGAGCTAAACGATCGCATTTTTCATTATAGAAATGGCCTTGATGACCTGGTATATGAATGAAGTGTAAGCGAATATTATAGGTGTCCTTAAACTCCTTTTCCAGTCTTAAAAATTCTTCCCATAAGTCTACATTCTTAACCGGTCGATCTTCACTAGTCAGCCAATTGTTAGTCTGCCAGTTCCTAATCCATTTTTTTGTAAAGCCTGAGCAGAGATATGAGGAGTCACTGATCACCCTGATCTTTTTATATTCTTTAGCTGATGCCAATGTGCTCAAATATTCTTTAGCTTTTTCCAATCCTTTTAGAGCGGCTAGCATTTCCATGCGGTTGTTAGTGGTATCATAATACCCCTCAGACCCTGTTATCTCCATAAATGGTTGATTGACACGTAGAATATAACCCGTTCCACCCTTACCAGGATTTGGAGAGCAAGCACCATCAGCATAGACTTCTAAAGTTAAGTAAGGGAGCATAGCAGCTTTTGCTTCCATATATATACCTCCTAATTACTGATTATGTGAGTAGAGTCTCCGGAATTAATTCCGGAGACTCTAATCTTAAGTTGTCATATCTTGATCTGTTTCCGGAGGCCATTCCATTTCACCATCTGGATCTTCTACTACCCCTCGTTGGACTCTTTCGACTTCCCCTTCTACTGAATCTGTTTGATCACATACTTCTACCCCTTCGTCATCTCCCATTTTTCTATCCCACCCTTCACGTGTAATGACTGCTGCACACAACTCTTTATCTCGTCGCACCTCAAGAATTATGAAATAGTTTTCTAGGGTCTTATTTATAATTCTCCAAGTCTGACTAGTAGGATCGATGTTGTAGAAGATTTCTATTTTTTCCGGATATATAAAATGAGCATGGCATGTTTCAATGGCTATAATTATTTTTTCCACGATGATCTTATCGTTGTCATGAATATAGCAGTTCACCATCTCCTCGGAGTAATCCTTTAACAATCTTCGATAGGTTTCAGGATCCCATTCGAGATCAGCTTGTAAGATGTCGTCGATCGGACAAACAGCATGTTCTGAATCCCTGCCCATGAACATCAGCGAGTAACGTTCCTTTAACTCCTTTAAGTTTTCATTCACCAGGGATGAATATAGCTGCATAATAGCTTCTATGGATCTGCTGGTCATATAATTGAACTCTAGCTTCACCATGTATTTTCCTCCTTCCCTCCGCTAGATGAGTAGGGGTCTTCCCCTACTCATCACTTTCTTCTTTTTGATTGGCATTGAATTCAACAAAATCCTTCTCTGCTTTCTTAATCAACTTCTTGAACTTCGGATTATCATTCAAGCGTTGAATCCGTTCCGAGATGGCAACTTCAATCTTTTTATTGGTCCTACGTGATTTCCTTTTCTGTACTTCTACATAGTTTTCTGGTGATTGATTCATCCTCCTTCTCAGTTCAACTGTGTTCAAACCTTTGTGCTCTAAGATACGGAAGAATTTTTGTAATTCATAGTCGCCATACGTCAAACCGTAACCTTCTGGGACTGGTTCCTTTAAAGACTCTTCGTACATGGCTAGCTGATAAAGATGAAAGATCTCATCATCCTGCCAACTGCCCTGGTAGCGATGACGTTCAAATGGTGTTTTACTCTTATCCTCCTTGAAGAAGTTTTCGGTTATGCCAAAGGAATAGCCCAAGACTGTCTTCTGATAATTGTTGATCTGAATACGTTTGAGCATCTTACCGATGGACTCACTAACACCCTTTTCTTTCTTAGGAATCTTTTTCTTCTTCTTTCTGGTAAGTTGATCATCATATGATTTAAGATACTTGGATTTTATTGGAATGACTTCCAAAGTATCAGCTGTCTGATTTTTAAGATGTTGGTCATACTCCAAGAGATACTCCTTCTCTTCTGGATCCAAGAGACGCTCCAATTCTATCATCAGATCGTCGTCATCCGCCAGACCAAGTTCATCGCGAAGTGTTATCTTAGGGAGCAAATCTTTAGGATCCAAGTGAGGGTTACTGATATACTCCAAGATCATCTCATGGTTATAGTTATTAATTCCCTTCAACCTAGGCATGATGATGCGATTGGAGATGATGACTCCTTCAGCTACATACTTTAAGAATTCAGCTCTAGTGTGTAAGGGATTGCTATCAGCTAACATACTCCAAGCTTCAAAGACTATTCGCATAGCCTGAATATAAGTATCAACAGAACGATAGATTCTTTTCAGACTGCCTAACTTCATGCTGATTTTGGCCAACTGATCGTTGCGTGTCAGTTCATCGTCAGTGAAGTGATAGAAATCCTTGTCACCGTAATCATGGACAATCACTCTTCGACATCCTTCTCGGAAGGCTAATTTCTCCTCCTCAGAATACTTGGTGGTATCCTCCGGATTGGGTTTATCCCAGAAGAAGGTTTCCTCTATCCTATCAGGGTGAAGGGATAAGGATCTACTATCTCGTTCATCTTTTTTCAATTGGGCCTTAGCTATGTCTTCACTGGTGATAAATGTTTCAACTTCAGATTTCTGATGACTCGGTTTCAATGTTATTCGTGGATCAACGGCATTTAACATTTTCTCATAACCAGTGTAATCTTTTTTCATCTTAAACTCCTTTCTTTTATTTCCTACTATATAATATATCAATGAAATGAGAGCCTGGTATACCAGGCTCTCATTTCCATAATTAGACAGCAGTAGCTGCAGGTTTACTTTCAGTTGGTTTAGCGGGTTGAGTTTGGACTTGGGCTTTGCTAGCCTTACTGTAGAAATCTTTGATGTAACCATATTCATTGCGCATAGCTTTAGTCAATTCTTTGTTGATTGGACTCCAAAGATTCGTGATAGCATTATTCACCCTAGCACAAAGGTCAGCATAACTTTTACCTTCGGGCTTATCAGTTTTCTTTTCTTCACCTTTAGCTTGTGTATCGTCTGCTTTAGGTTGTTCTGCATTATCGGGTTTACTGGTAGTGGATGCAGCAGAACCAGGAGCAGCAGGTTTAGCATCAGCCTGAGTAGGAGGTGGTGCAGCTTCTGCTTCTATGAAGATAGTTGATTCTTTGACCAGGGTGGTCATCTTAGATTTTAAATCTCGAGCTACACCGTCAATATCAACTTTGAGTTTAGTGATCTCTTGGACTATTTCATCTGCTCCTTTGACGGAGGCAATCCAACCTTTCAGATACGGGGTATAGTTATCTTTAGTCACTGCAACTTTAGCCACTTCCTCCGGTGTGTTTTTACCAAAGAGGAGATAGTTGTTATACACTTTGGCGAAAGTGGTGTTTTTATTAGTGATCTCATCATAGAGGTTTAAATTTACACCAGCAGAGGTTATCTTAGGATAGAGTTTTTCCACGAAGGCCTTCAGAGAGGCTTCATCCTTCAAAGTGTCTTTGTCAACCTCACCTTTGGTCTTAATAATCCCTTCTACGCATTGTTTGAATCTAGCTACGCTGATCTTATAGGGTAGAGCTTCAATCTTTTCCCCTTCAGGAAGTTTCATGCTTAAGAGTTTCTGTTCATTGGCGGTCACCCACTTAGCAGCTGGACGGAAATTCTTAAAGAAGGCCATAGAGGAATTGTAGATGCCTTGCAGTAGAGCCCAGATGGCATTGATGATCGAAGAGAGGTTAGCAGCTTCAGTCAGGTAGGGATCATTCTGAAACTCTGGTAAGTGTCTTAAGTATTCATCGTACATTTCCAAATACTCAAAGACTGGAATGACAAATTGATCTTGGTATTCTATGGGCATTCTTAACGTACTGGGTACAGCAACTTGCATAGCATCGTTGAGCACGTTGTCCAAGGAGGTCATCTGGTAAATTTTATTGGTCTCTCTGTCTTTGCTCTTACAGTATTCATTTTCTAGATATAAGAATTTACGATAGACCGCAAAAATGAAGTCTTGGTAGAATTGGAGCAAGTAGTTGTAAATTTCATTCAAGAGTCTTTTATCGGTCAAGGTATGAATGCCATGAGGATCAAATTTGGTACCGTCTATCACATGACTTTGATCATATTGTCCTTTGACATCATCCATCATGTGATGGAGTTTACTGCTAAAGTGAACAGTGAAGGTATAGAGATGGGCAATGGTTTCTTTCAACTTGCTAGCATCCTTACCACCAACTCCCCTGATGGCATGGAGGAAACCATCCTTGGGTGAAGCTCCCGGTAAAGCTTGTTTAGGATTATCCACTCCGTATTTTAATTGCTGATGTAATTCAGCGATATTCAATTTATCATTGACCTGACTGCGATCATCGTCGTACTTTTGTTTATAACAGACAATGGTTTGGAAGAGAGGGTTATCTTGCAGATTGATTATTCCCCCGTAAAGAAGATTGTTAGCCATGGTCTCTGGGTTTATATATTCTTGTCCAGGCTTAGGAAGTTTATTCAAGTCTTTGACATTTAACCAGGTTAAGAAATCATGCAGTACGGTTATATACTCTACCAACCTATGAGGATCTCTGATCACAGTATGATCTATTTTCCGTAAGGGTTCAAAGCATCCTTCCATCTCTTCAGGTTCTTCAGTAGCTTCACTTACAGCAACTGGTGTCAATGGTTTCATCTGAGCTATCTTTACCTCTACGGGTCGTAGATAATTGTAGATCATAAAAATACGAATTAAGTAGACCATGACAGTGTAGATGACATACTCAATCGTCTGATTGATCAAAGCAATCATCATACGATCATCGCCTAGTAGATTGTACTCTCCTCGTAAAGGCCCTTCCAGACCATTCAGGTAGTGCAGAGCTTCTAAGATCGAAGTATAGATTACACTGCGATCAGCTGGTCGAAATAATTCATTGTAGTTGCGAACGGAGTCAAACATATTCCTTTCTGTATTATCCATCTCAACTAGATCATCTTCGGTGTGAGCCAAATAAGTCTCCACTAATTCCCCAACATCGTCGGCATCTAACTTAAAGGCTAGGCGAACTGTCTGTTCAAAGAAGTCTTGGACATCGGAATGATCTTTCATCTTATCATCGCTAGCTCCCATTTCTACTCCCTGGACAAATTTTAAGATAGAAGCAAAGTCATAGCTAGGATAGATGAAATTCTTTATGCTGCTATAGGGCATATTTTTAATGACCATGCTGGAAGGGATATCCTTGATATTTGTCTTCTGGAATTCCTTGACCAATTCTTTGCAGTGATCGTCGTACTCCCTTAAGAGATCATTGAGCATATTCTTAAAGATAATGAATTGATTTTTGTCTGGTTCCTTCCGTAAAATTTTATGTTGAAATAAGCTTGTTTTATAAGCCATGCTGCCTGACCGTAATGTGCTGAGACAATCGTTTATTGTGTGGAGGCTGATGTGGTGCATATCTTCTCTCTCCTTCTATTAATACATTCATTATAATATCAGGGTGGAACAACGAAATACGTTAGAGGGTGGTTACCACATGTACTTTTTCTATGAAGCGACTGAAAGAAGATATAGTTGCCAATTCTGTCAATATAGTCATCACGATAAAAGGCTAATGGGTGAACATTACGAGAATAAGCATCGTAGCTTGATCCCTATGGACGGATATCGCTATTTCTACTATTTACTTACCGGTAAAGAACAGGGGTCTTGTATCATCTGTAAAAAGTCCACGGTCTTCAATCGAGGGACGATGAAGTATGCTCGCTTTTGCGATGATCCTAGCTGTAAGGAAGTTTATCGGGATCAGTTCAAGAATCGCATGTTGGGTAAGTACGGTAAAGTGCATATCCTAGATAGTGCAGAGATGCAGAAGACCATGTTAGCCAATCGTCGAATTAGTGGGAAGTACGAATGGAGCGATAAGTCAGTCAGTCTACCTTACACTGGAACCTACGAGTTAGATTTTTTAATTTTCCTAGACACTAAGTTGAAATGGAAGTCCAATGATATTCTAGCACCCTCCCCACACATCTATGAGTATAAGTATCAGAAGAAAACTCATTTCTACATCCCGGATTTTTTCATTCCTAGTTTGTCTCTAGAGGTAGAAATAAAATCTACCCAGACTGGTATTGCCAATGCTGATAGTCGCAACAAGGACATTCTGAAAGAGAAGGTCATGCAGAGCAATAAGGTTTCCTTCTCTTACATCAAGATCCTAGATAAGAATTATCAACCCTTCCTAGAATTAATTCAACAAAGTTAGGTTTACAAGAAAGGACAGGTACTGATGAAGCGGAGTGATGTTTGCTATGGGTCGAGTCTATGACAAATCCTACTACTATGTAGACTTCAGTGAGAGGGAAAATTTAACAGAGGACCAGAAGGTTGCTTTGGAAAATATCCAGAAAATCTATCTGCCAATTGATCGTGCTGCTTTCCTAAGTGAATACCGAGCTATGGGCTTGATCACCAATGATGATTTTCATTTTTGTACTGGTATCCCTTACGAGCCATATTAAATGATATGGGTCCTGTCTAGGACCCATATCATTTTCTTCTTTTATCTTAATTTGACTATGAGCATCTTAGTAGGGGTGTAAATATCATCAACACTGATACTTACTTTACCATTATCGGCAGGACCTTGGAACCTGGTAGGATTAGTCAGCATTAGATCTTTACCATACCAAACCTTGGTAGCAGTACCAACTCCAGGGGCATTCCAGGTAAACATACCAAATGGACCGCCACTGTAATCAGACGGTACTTCCGGATTTAACACAAAGGATTGTGTAGAAGAATCCCAGATAAATTCACCTACACCAAAAGAAGTTGATACTGTGACTTGGTTGTTTTTCTCTTCCCAATACTGCCAGTTATTATAAGAGGGATGGACTTGAGTAGCTGTTGTGGTGCCGTTCAGACGATAGATACTGATAACGCTGCTGCTAGCCATAAAAACATTACTGGTACTATCTTCGAAGAAATATTGCCAGTTGTATCCAGTAGCATGGACTTGAGTAGCTGTGGTTCCGTTCAAATGATAGAGTCCTAAACTATTGCTGGCACTACTGCTCACATAGGTATTCTTTTGGCTATCTTCAAAGAAGAATTGCCAGTCATAACCTGTAGTCATTATTTGGGTAGCTATACCTCCGTTCAGATGGTAGAGTCCTAGACTAGTGCTATGATTGCCACCTACATAAACATTACCCTTGCTATCTTCGAAGAAATGTTTCCAATTATACCCACTATTCATTACCTCTCTAACAGTGTAACGAGCGATATGATAGAGTCCTAAACTAGTACCGATGCCACTGCTTAGATACACATTCCCTTTACCATCTTCGAAGAAAAATTTCCAACTAGAGCCAGTGGTTAAGATTTGAGTAGCTACATCAGCACTGAGATGATAGAGTCCGGTGTTGTTGGAATCACTACCTGCATAGACATTACCTTGGCTATCTTCAAAGAAATAGCGCCAAAAATTTCCAGTGACTAATGTTTGTACAGTCACGTTGCTAGTAAAGTAGTGAAGACCCGGAGCACTGCTACCACCAGCATAAACATTACCATTGCTATCTTCGAAGAAATACTGCCAACCGTAGCCAGTAGCTAAGACCAGAGTGACTGTGGTTCCGTTCAGATGATAAAGTCCATAACTAGCATTGTTGCCACTACCCATATAGACATTGCCTTGACTATCCTCATAGAAGTAGCGCCAGCTCGAGCCAGTAGTTAGTATAAAGGTAGCTACATTACCATTGAGATGATAGAGTCCTGGACTGCTGCTATTGCTGCTACTCGCATAGACATTGCCTCTGCTATCTTCATAGAAGTATGTCCAACCATAGCCACTACTTACTAATTTCGTAATTGCCCCACTGGTGTTAATATGATATATTCCAGTATTCGCACTATTGCCACTTATATAAATATTACCTTTGCTATCTTCGAAGAAGGTCATCAATTCCGGTGTAGTGATATCGCCGACTAAAGTGAAAGATTTGCTAACTGGGTTGAATTTTCTTAAGCCATGGCCATTGTCCAACTTGGAACCGAGGTAGACATCACCTTGGGAGCTTATAAATTTATAATTGCCGGCCCCTTCAGCTAGATCAACTACATCGGCAGAGACTATAGCTGGAATAACAACGATTCTTACATTACCGCAAACATCACACTCATAAGCCATGCTGCCATCTACTACAGTTGGTTGGGTAATTATATAGCCTGGCCTTTCAGTATGTGCTGCACTTCCTTTATCAGTGGTGATACAAGTGTAGTCACAATACATACAGGTGTCTTTATGACACCCGTCTTCATTGCAAGTAGGTGGTATATCTATCCCTGAATATAGATGCTGATGAGGAAGAATAGCAATCCCTTCTTCTATGTCGACAGTTTCCATGAAACCTGTGTACTCTTCCCATGTTTTGGGATCTGCTTCTCCACTGCCTGAGATCACTAAGGCCCCTGTATCCTCCCTCAGGGTCCAAGAGCAATCTTTACCCGCCTTACCACAATAGATAGTGGTCTCAGTCTGAGGCCAAATATTCAAGCCTATGTTCTTGCTGCTGCCGTATTTATTAGTAGCTTTTAATAAGACACTGTAGTTAGTATTATTGGTTAAGCCAGTAAAGGTATGCCGGTTATCTGTATTTGCTCCTACCCAAGTCTTTCCATTGTCAATCGAGAGTTGATAAGTTCTATCCACCATTATCAGTCCTTTCTAACATATGACGATGATTATACCATCGGCACCATTTCCTCCAAGGTATTGATGATAATGACCTGCTCCACCACCTCCAGCACCATATCCTTGACCACCTCTACCGGCATTGGCTGATCCTTGTCCGTCACTTGCTTTGGTCTCTGTTCCGTAACCACCACCTCCACCGCCACCAGCTGCTTTTCCTGAAAGGCCAGTACCGCCTTCTCCTCCGAGAGAATATCTTTGATCTCCTACAGGTCTTAGTGGTGTTGAAAATGGTGGTGTTGTTCCTGAGCCACCGCTACCGCCTGTTCCAGCTTGAGTCTGACCACTGGGAACTAAACTGGAACCTCCACCACTTCCACCGCGATTAGCACCGACACCAATTGTGCAGGTTCCCCCTTCTCCACCAATGGCCGACATTTTATTACCAAAGGAAGAAGTTCCACCAGCACCACCATTGAAATTACTTCCTGTACCACCAAGTCCAACCATCACACTTATGGCAGAACCAACAGCTACATCAGTCACGTTAACATAGCCTTCCATCAGTAGACCACTTGCTCCTCCGGTTCCAGCATAATCGTTGACATTGCCAGAGATTCCAGTACCACCGCCACCACCTGCACCACCGCCACCAATCATGATCACGTAGGGTATGTTAACTCCATGCGGCCTTATCCAATCACCGCTGGTAGTAAATCGCGTAATATTTTTAAGGGAGGCTATACCAAATTCTATCATCAGATTCAGCTTAGCCATAACACTTCCGGTAGTGCTACTGCCATCGATACTGTCAGCAGCACCTATCAGACTATCTAATGAACTTTGTGATGCTCTACTACTGATACTAGCATCCAAAATATCAGTGATTGCATCTCCAGAGGGTATTCTAATTTTCTCACCCATATGTCATCTCCCGTCAATTTCTAGCTGCTTACATATCATTCGTTATCCGTTAGTGAGAAAATCCGTCACTATTCTTCTAGCATATAACAATAACTATACCATTAGCACCGTTGCCTCCAAGAGATTGATTAACTCTACCTGCTCCACCACCTCCAGCACCATATCCTTGACCACCCTTAGCAAATCCCGTTCCCTGTCCATCGCTAGCTTTGATTTCAGTTCCATATCCGCCACCGCCTCCTCCTCCAGCTGGAGTACTCTGAGAACCGTTTCCACCTTCACCACCTAAAGAATAGCGCTGATCTCCTACAGGCCTCAATGGTGCTGGATGTGGCGGTGAGGTCCCAGCACCACCGCTACCTCCGGTCCCAGCATAATTCTGACCAGTAGGAACCCAACTTGATCCTCCACCACTTCCACCTCGATTACTACCGGCACCAGCTGTACATATACCTCCAGATCCGCCAATGGCAGACATCTTATTGCCAAAGGAGGATGTTCCACCAGCCCCACCAGTAAAATTAGTTCCAACGCCTCCGATTCCAATGGTCACAGCTATACTAGAGCCAACAGCTACATCAGTCACATCGACATAGCCTTCCATCAGTAGACCACTTGCTCCTCCGGTTCCAGCATTGCTATTGTTACTGCCAGACGTACCAGTACCACCGCCGCCACCTGCACCACCGCCACCAATCATGATCACGTAGGGTATGTTAACTCCGGATGGTCTTATCCAATTACCATTACTAGTAAATCGTGTAATACTTTTAATCGCTACCATACCGCTACTACCTGAAGCTAGTAAAGCATTCAATTTACCCATAACGGTACCTGCTGTGGTAGTTCCACCTGTGTTTCCAGTTGCGCCTATAGCCGTGTCAAAGGAGGTTTGAGATGCTCTGCCACTAATAGCAGCATCTAAATATCCTGCACGAGTACTGGTTAGGTTAGTTAATAAAGCATTTAACTTAGCCATAGTAGAACCAGCTGTGGTTGTACCACCGGTATTATTAGTGGCACCTATTGTAGTAATTAAAGCATTTAGTTTAGCCATAGTAGAACCAGCAGTAGCACTTCCCCCAGTATTCCCAGTAGCACCAACTGTACTCACTAAAGCATCTAGACTAGTCTGAGTTGATCTGGTTGAAATAGCAGCATCTAAGTAACCGGCTCTGGTACTAGTCATATTAGTTAAGAGAGCATTAAGTTTACCCATGACTGTACCTGCTGTGGTAGTTCCACCTGTATTACCTGTAGCACCTACTAAAGTATCCAATGAGGTTTGACTAGCTCTGGATGTAACTGCAGCATCTAGGTACCCAGCCCTTGTACTTGTCCAACTAGTCAATATGGCATTGAGCTTAGCCATTACAGTGCCAGCTGTAGTTGTACCACCAGTATTCCCTGTAGCACCTAATGCTGTATCAAAAGACGTTTGACTTACTCTACCACTAATGGCTATGTCTATGTAACCGGCTTTAGTACTTGTCCAAGTGGCTGTGCTTAATGCGGTGCTGAGTACAGCATTGAGCTTAGCCATTACAGTGCCCGCTGTAGTACTTCCGCCTGTATTTCCAGTAGCACCAACAGCTGTGTCAAAGGAGGTCTGACTAGCTCTACTGCTGATGGCTATGTCCAAATAACCGGCTTTGATGTTAGTCCAATCACTTGAACTGATAGTAGTGCTAAGTATGGCATTGAGCTTAGCCATCACAGTGCCCGCTGTAGTACTTCCGCCTGTATTTCCAGTAGCACCAACAGCCGTATCAAAAGACGTTTGACTTACTCTACCGCTAACTGCTGCATCCAGATAACCAGCTCTTGTACTGGTCATATTGGTAAGTAGCGCATTCAATTTACCCATAACACTTCCGGCAGTAGTTGTACCACCAGTATTATTAGTTGCACCAATCAAAGTGTTAACGGCATCTAAGGAAGTTTGACTAGACCTACTGCTGATGGCTATGTCTAAATATCCTGCCTTTATATCGGTCCAGTTACTTGAACTGAGAGTGGTACCTAGTAGAGCATTGAGCTTAGCCATTACCGTACCAGCACTACTAGTACCTCCAGTATTTCCTGTAGCACCGATTAAAGCATTAACCCCATCTACTGAAGTTTGACTAGATTTAGTGTCTACAGCTGTTTGTGAAGCCCTACTAGTAATGGCTGCATCCAAGTTATCTAAATAGCCTGCACGTGCAGCAGTCCACTGAGCTGTGCTCAAAGCAGTGCTAGCAGGTGCTCGAGTAGTAATCGCGGCATCTAAATACCCGGCTCTAGTACTGGTTAAGTTGGTAAGCAATGCATTTAGCTTAGCCATAGTGGAACCGGCTGCAGTGGTACCCCCAGTGTTATTAGTAGCACCTATCACAGACACTAGACTATCAACGCTAGATTGAGATGCTCTGCTGCTAATGCTAGCATCTAGGTTAGCTGCTCTAGCTGCTGTCCAGTTAGTAGCTATTCCTTTCAGATAGCTTAAAGTAGTTCGAGTTGTAGTAACTTCTAAAGATTGAGCATCAACGGTAGTCCCTAAGTTTTTATCTAGAGCATCGAGAACTGCTAAGATTTCATCCGTGCTAGGTATTCTGTTTTTCTCGCTCACAGTCATCCCCCATATCCTTTAGCTATTTACACGTATGCTACGAGTTATGGAAGGGTTCCTAGAGAAATCTGTGTATTAAGACAAAAAAATTAAGGTCCCTGATATGGGACCTTAATTTTTTCCTTCCTATTTAAATACCTTCATAAATTCTCTAACTTCCGGATTACCAGCTGACTGAGGTCGATGTGGTAACAAGTGCACAGTGTACAGAACGTTATCCTTGTCGTCAACCCTCTCTGTACGATCGATGTACATTTTACCACGTGGACCTTCGCTTGGACTGATAAAGGTAGCAGTCAATGTCTCTTCTTTATCTGTTATCCGACGTTTATTTTCAGTCTTGCCTTTATCGTTGAGATCATAGACATAAATTTCAGTCAACATGTCATAGAGAACAGCTTCTGGTCTAGCCGCAAAGATAACCCAGGCTTCATTAGTATTGGATTCCCTCTGCCGCATTGGTCTAGCCATTCGAATTAGAGTATTCATATATTCATCAGTGATGCCAAAAGCTTCTCTCAGTTGATCCATGCGTTTATAATTCTTCCGTAAGGCTTGTAGCTCATCTCGATCGAACTGGTATTTCTTGATGATCTTGACATAAATATCCTTGATGGTCCGGACATCATTGCTTTGTTCAATCATCCGGTGGATGAAATCAGATTCACTCTTAGTCTCTATTGTTTCAGAGGATAAGCCAATGTTTAAAGCAGCATAGGAATATTTATTATCCAGATAGGGATTCTGATCTTTCTTACTATCGGCTCTTTCAATATACCGAGACAACACTTCAACTCTGGCCCCAGGAGCATAAGCTGCCACCTTCCTGGAAAGGAAGTCTCGGATATCTGATGTGCTGATCTGGTATATATTAATCGTTCCGATTGGGGAAATCTCTGCTCGTGTTCTGGTGTAAGGTTGATTATAAAATTCAGGGTGATTAGGTTTTCTCATCGTTGCATCTTGTAACATTTCATACCCTCCTACATAAATTTTTCTTTACACTGCCAGTTACCTTATTCAGAATATATTATTGAAATATGATAGTCAAAGTTAAGTCTCTTCAATACCCTCCCCTAAATATTTTTCTATCTACTCATTAATAGTATATAATCGATATAGGAAGATATAATTCACCACTAATCGGCCACTTCATCTTAATATTTAATAAATCCGATGGGAGGTCGTTCCAACATGGCTGAAGGTCCAGAAATGAAAAAGACACCACCAGAACTTTTAAAATACACTGGTGCCAATCTCTTAAGAGTTTTCTTAGAAAAACAAAAAGCCTACTGGAAGTTGAAGACAGATCGAGACATCGATTACTTCAGCAATGCTACTTTATTTAAATACACTGGGACCATCCATAATGAAGGTGATCATCAGCGTTTAGAAAGTCGCAGCTTTCCCGACAATGAAGCCAATCCGGGCTATGCTGGAATCTACACCAATGGCGGAGAATTTCCCTTAATGCATGATCATGCTAGTTGGGATGATTCTCTATCCCAAGAGTCCAGGAATTCGATTACACCACGAGTGGAGATTGGTGTTCACAGTGAACATCGCAAGAATGGTCCAGTAGCTGAATCAACTATGATCAGTTATGAACTAGAGGATGGTAAGATCATTCCTATAGAAACAGTAGGACCTAAATTGGGTTATGGAATGAATCCGGATAAGCAGGCAGTCGAAGCTAATTCTCCCTTCCGGACAGCAGCTAATATTTACGATGCCCATGATGGCAGAATTTATACTTTAAGCAATGATCCCAATGCCTATGTCAACAACAAGGAAAGAAATCCCCAAGAAAAATTACCCGGTAGGACTCAAGCTCGTATCTGTGATATTCCTGTAGATACAGATGATCTGCATAATCCGACTAGCTTAGTCGCTGATAAGAACTACCAACATACCGATGAGAACTATTTGACCAACAACCGTTTCATCGTGGAAAACTTGGATGATCGTACCTTTGTCTTCCCGGAAATTAGCCAAGATGCCGATGGCAACTATATCAACAACAAGTATACTAGCTTGACCAATGCTTTTCATTATGCCGAGGGCGATGGTATAATAGATTCTAATTCCCAAGGTGGCCCCGCTAATAGCTATAACAAAAATAAGTCTTGGTTTCCGGATAACAGCTACAATACATCAGGTTACTTTCCTGGTATCTTTACTTCCTATGAAGAATTAGCCTCAGTGGATCTCTTGGAGCAAAGACAGAGTGCCTTGACTCATAACACACTGCCTAACAGCAGAAGGAGACATAACTACTACCAATTCGATGGATCATACAAAAATGAAAATGGAGTTTACGATGTCAGTGACTTATTCCAATGGCGCTACAACGAAGTCAGTGTCCTCTGGTACTTTAGAGATTTAAAAATTACTATTGCCAATGGGGGAAGTAATTATCGTATTGGCGATATCCTCCACTATGGTTTCTTAAACAGTAGCATTCAATTCCAAGTTACTCAAGTTACAGCCAAGGGTTTGATCTTAGCTGGTCAGATCATCAACCAAGAGATTTATTTGAAGGCAGATCCTTCTACCCAAGGCTTGCCCGTAGTCTTTAAAAATAGATCGGGTCCAGGCAGTGGATCAAGGCTCATTATCGCCTGTAAAGCCACTTATGAAGTTAAGGCTACCCAGATTAAAAATAATCTCTATGCCTACGTCGATGTAGTGCCTACAGTTGCTTCAGATAATACCACTGCTTGGTCTGACTACTACATGAGTTCTCCCGATAGCAATATCATCAACCGATCTACAGCTCCTTCTCCGGGTTTCAGTGGAATCAATCATGGAAGTGGTGGTCCAGAAGACGATGACTTGTTATATGAGCACGGAGGAAATGCAACTGCGGGTCCTCATATCCATCTATTTAGGTATGTAGTTGATACTTCGGGTGATTCTTATGAGGTCTTGGATAATCTTAAAGTTTATACCGGTAAATGGGTAGATCAAGGTCCACTTGGTTTAGAAAGACCCTGTGATGTCAAGGCACTGTTGTTTTCTAACTTTGATACCAATAACTTTAACAACTACTACAAGTTTATGTTGGATATTCTGATCAGACAAATCAATCGAGAGCATGACATCACCCTATCGCATGAAGTCAGTTTTTGTTCAACTATGTACACCCACCTAGCTGAAGTCAATCCTTGGATGCAACCAACTGGTCAACCTTTTCAAACGGGACCTAGTCAAAGTTATTACGAAGGACTTTTGGACAGGTACAAGAATGTCAAGGTCTTACGTCCTGGAACAATTTTAGATCACCTAGCCTTCTTTGATAAAAGGGTGGATCCCATCACTGGTGAAATCAGTATGGTTGAGATCACTCATAAAGTCTTATATGTCAATGCAGTTACTGGTCAAGCCTTCATGTATAATCCCATCTCTAAGGTTGATCCTCTGACTTATCTTACCTCACAAGCAGGATGGTTTCCTCTAAAATGTAAAGATGAAATATAAAATATAAAATATAAAAATTAGAGGAGAGAGTCATAGACTCTCTCCTCTAATTTGTTTCTTATATTTCTTCAATTATCTTATCTGGCTCTAAATATGTCAAGTCGATTGTGGCACGATGTTTGGCTTTAAGATTCAGATTAAGATCCGAGAAGCTCAGCTGTACGGAATAGAGCCCGATCTGTTCTATATCCAGTTTGTATGGTAGCTCCCCAATGCACTTATTGCAAAACTTAGGAGTTAGACAGCTCATAGGAGAACGAAAATTTAGAGTCCTATTTAAATAGGAAGAAATATTTTCTGGAGTGAGCATTTCTAAATTTTTTCCCTTCTGGAAATAACGATAGGTCAGAGCATCCAGGTTATTTTTCTGGACTTTAATCGGAATGAGATTCTTGGTCCCACAGTCACTCCCCAAAGAATCAACTTCAGCCATTTGTAGTAAGGAAAGCAACTTCTTACCCAAGTAACCAGCTTCTGGGGTGGCTAGGGCTCCAGGATAAACATTAGCGACTATGCTATTGGCATGAGCAGGTTGATCCTCTACTTTCATCCCTTCACTCAAAGCTGTATCGATGAAATCATATTCTTGGGTGATTTGATTTTTGATTGGACCTCTGATAACAAAATTATTCTTGTAGTTGACTGTGAAGTCTAAGTCTCCTGATGCATAGAGATCCATGGCCGGATCATCTTTTAAAATCTCTTTAGCATAGTCCAGCAATTCTTTTTCGATCTGGGTCATCGTTGCAATATCCTGAGCTGCTATTTCCTTCTCGTACTGCTTTACTAATTCAGCCTTTCTCTTCAACACTTGTTTCAGAGGCTTACTGGTATTGAGATTGATGCTATTGGTGATCATACCACTCAACCAATAGCCTAGATTATCTCTTCGATCGATATACTGGTTGAACTGTGGACGATCGATCAAATCTTCTAAGTAAAGATTACCGATCTTCTTATCCAGAGCATTTAATCCGCTCTTATCTAAAATGCTATCGACGAACTGAGTCTTCTCAATTACACCGGCACCTTGTAGAATGTATTTGTTGAAGAGGAACCTGCCTATAGTTGTTTTGATCTCCGGTTGTTTTTTATAAAAATAATTAGCTGGTACTGTAAAAGTATCCCAAGGTTGATACTTCGCAATCCTTTTCTTAGTCTGATTCCCTTGGGAGGAATCAACTGTATCTGCTAGGATGCCGATGATAACCGAGCGAGTAAAACCATCAGGTGGTAAAGCCAGATACTTGGATTGATCGAGTGGTCCTACTACCTTCTGAATCTTACCAATCTTAGTTAGGCTGTAGAAGGAATTGTAGATCTCTCTACTTACCGTACGAGTGTTTCCACTCAAAATATCCAAGGCTGTAGTTTTCTGATTCATTAATTTGTCTGCTTCTGCATTAGCTTCCTCTGACCATAGGGAACTTATCGAGATCGAATCTCCATCGAAGTCAGCTCCTAATCCCGCAGCCATGCTATTGCTGAAGACACAAGTATCGATGAATTGAACTCCCACGTATTGTAAGGGAGTATCTAACTTGACATCGGGATAGAAAGGATAATCTGTTCCGTTAAAAATAATATGGATATGGGTATTGGTTGATTGTACCCTTACCTTGCAGAAGATATTGCTTTTATCTGTTCCTACTGGATAGCGGGTGATTTTGACATGTCTTCTTTCACAAATGTCAACACAAGCCAGATAGAGTATATCAGTGATAGTTATGGGTCTCTTCAGATCAACCAACTGATTGTTGGGTAGCATCCTTTTACCAACCAACATCATATTGGCAATGACTGAATCTTTTTTCTTCCCAGAGGATAATTCCACTTCGATCGGAATAACAGCAAATCTACTATCGGGATTACGAGCGAAGTTTAAAATATATTTCTCGATCACCTTTTCTGAGAATTGAACTTCGGGATCTTTGATCGATCCATAGACCTCTTGGTTAGTCTTTAAATTATAGAAAGAGACAATGTTCGGATTGGCTGACACTTCCCGCAGGAAGAAATTCTTAACCCAAGCTACGATGAAAGGATAGAAAGTTGCACAGCACTGCGCTATAGGGATAGCAGCTCTTTCGATGCTGACCATGTTGTCGGCCATCGTTTCTTTATTGTAGCTAGGTGCAGAAATGACAGCTCTAGTACCAAAGCTAACTGCTTTACCCATCAGATGCCTTTTAATGTAACCTGTCTTTCCTCTTAACTGTCCCTGGAATTCTTTGTAGATTTCCACCAAGAGATTTTGCACTTCGGCTTGAGGAATGAACCTTCTACTCTCTAGGGTGCTACCTTTGCCGATATTGCCAGTCAAACGAATCAACTTCTGATAAAGTTTGTTGATGGTTACGATCTTATCGGAGTTATAGGCTTCAGTAGCAGCCATGACCTCACGGTAACCAGCTGGACTGATGATCCACTTAGAAACGAAAATTTCATCCCTGGTAGATAATTTTAAAATCTTCAACGACCTTTCATTCTTTGAAGTAGATTGACTCCAATCTATGGCATCCCAATGATCGTAGATGGCTTTCAAACCGGTCCAACCGTTCTCATCTTCGATCAACTTACCTTCGACAATTTTGTATCTTTGGGTACCATTGACGGCTGAGACCAACTTACTAGCTAATCTTTTAATAATAGCATTGTAAATATGAGGATGGAAGAATTGCATACCCAGATCGACGTAAGCAAAAGTTGCTCTTCTTTCCTTGCTGTTGAGACCAAATATTTCATCTGATAGGATGCCATGCGGATCATGTAAGGAACTGCCCCCAGTGGAAAATAAAGCCGCCGAGGTGCATTCCTTCAACTGGTTCACTCGGATCAAGCGTTCTTCATCTAACAAAGCTATCTTCATACTTCACCTTCCTTTACCTAGTATGTAAATTGTGAACTTGCCCCCGCAGTCAGGGGGCAAGTTCCGTGTATCCTCTGGCTCATATATTGCTGGGAGGTACAGCTGACTCCAAAGGAGCGTGTGGGTTTTCGGCAGTACCAGTAACAGCACCACCCATAGACTTAATCTCGATTAAGGCCTTATCGATCATATTGCGAATTAAAACATCCAGGATCGTCTTACCACCTAAGAGGGTTAATAAAGAACCCTGGGTGATATTAGTCGGCAACATAGCATAAGTTAAGTCAACGGCAGTTTGGATCAAGTGGTTGATTTCACTTTCGGTCAATTTACCGGAAGCATCGGATTTGTAGCTATTGGCCAATTTCATATTGGCTGCTACTGCTGCACTTACACAAAGTTCCACTTGTTCCATGACTTGAGTCATAACGGTAGAAACAGCTGCTAAGCCTTCCTTTTCATTTTTGTCTTTGGTTGATTCGGTGAAGGTTTTAAAATAACCATTGAGCTTGACTAAGATCCCTGTGACTACAATTGTCGCTGCTGGTAAGACCAGATTGTCCATCAAATAGCTGATGAGATTATTGGCAATCTCTATATCCATGAAATCACTCCTTCCAATCTAGACGCTTACTTTTTAGTAGCGACCTAAGTGATCTTTTATGATTTTTCATGGATCCGATAAATGTACTCTATGTCATTGCTTAAGACGCCAACTGGTCCTCGACTAACTGTACCATGACGTTGAATGTTACGATCTAAGATTCTTTGGTCGACTATAAACTCCAAGGGTCCAGCATAATGATTATGCCAAGTAAACATATTGTAGGGGTCAGTAGCAGAGTCATCTTTTTCATCTCCCACTCTCACGGTAAAGGATCCGTCATCTGTGACAATTAAAAAACGTTGATTGGCTCTGCCTTTCTCCTTGTAGTAATTACCCATAGCCACAATATAATCATCGTCACAGATAATCTCTCCGTAATCAGTAAGACGATAGTTAGCACCGAATTCATTTTCTACTTTGTACCTACGTAGACCAACTTCATCGGTATAGGCATTATCAGAATGAGTTACTCGACCGGATTCAGTGTATTTACCTATCCCTCGGTAATGCTCATAAGATTTAAAGTAACTAAAATTTACCCCGGGATAATAATCCGAGGGTAAAGATTTCTTTTCCAAATATCCCAATGGGGTTGTAATTATGGGATCTCCTAAATATTCCGTGACGTCATACTCGGCTAAACTTTCTTCCTGATATTCTTCCCACTCATCTTGGGTAGAAAGGGCAGCCGACAGAACTAGAGAGAAACCTACCAGAGGTACTCTCTCGCCGGAAATACTAACTTCCGGCTTGATTTCTTCTGGTAGGATATCATCCGCTCGGATTTCTTCAGGCATAATTTCTTCCGAACGAATTTCATTAAGGAGGGGCATGCGCAACGGTTGCTCTTTCAAGGATTCTGATAGATTATTGGTGGCAATTAGAATGTAGAGATTGAGTATGATAATGATGACTAAGGTGAAACAGATGAAGACATTGGTGACCATGAGATTACGTAATTTACGCTGACGATTTGGTCTGACACTAGTTGGAATCTTTTCGGACATACTTAAACCTCACTCTCTGTAGATTTATAATCCTTGCTTCGATTTTTAATTATATATTCTAATGGAGTAAAGATTAATATCTCTCACTACTAGAATATATATTTGAAAAAGAAAGGAAGAAAATCTAATGACAATCGAAGCCTTTGTAGAACAATCCGAACAGTTCATGGCTTATCAAGAGAAAATTCTATCGGATAAAGAAAACTATCGAATTAGACATGCCCGATTAACTGTAGACTACACGGAACGTCTGATGAGATCCTTTCATATTTTAGTTGTAGATGATAGAAGAAAATTGTCGATAGCTGCTAGGTTCCATGATCTGCTTAAGGCTGATGCCACACTTGGTAGTGGCAGCAGTCAACTGGTTTTTGCTAAGATGGCTGAACTTGGTTTTCCCACTGACCTGAAGGAATATATTTACACTAACTCAGAATATTTTCCTACTCTAGGGGTGCAAGGATTCACTGAGAACATTGCTGAACATGCCCTAGCCTTAGTCCTTCATATGCTGGTGCATTATGATATTTTAGACCGAGAGATACTATACCCCATCTTGTTCCATAGTTGTCCCATCCTACCCACCTATAGCAAATTAAATCAGAGACGACAAACGATGATCGACATTATCACTTTGGCCGATAAGTTATCTTCTAATGCTTTACGTCTACTGGGAGATGCCGATGGGAAGAAAGCTCCTTTCAATTTGCATTTGGCAGTCTTTGGTGTAGATGATTGTGAGTTTAATTTTACGGAAGGTCTATTCTTAGCACGTTTACTGTCGCAAGGCAAATCACAAGATCCCTACTCTTTAGTGATGACTCAATACTATTTTCAACGCTTAAAAGAGAGAAGTCCACTCTGGGCTAAGACCAATAACATTCCCAATCTGAAGGACCTTAGGATTAAGAAAAAAGATGACGAGGAGTAAAAGGGAATGGCTAAGAAGGTTATAGAAGCTAAAGAAACGATAGTACAATTTCAGGAAGTGACGCATAGAGCGTCCATACCATATTATCAGCTTGTCAATGGGGTCTTGGTTGGCAGGAACCCAGAACATGAAACCCTCTTCATGATCTTAGATCCCTTGCTCTTACAATTGGTTTTGCCAGAGTTACAGTTAGTAGACAATCTGTTGGAAGGAATGATCAACGATCCCATTGCTTTTGTCGATACCTTATTGAGTTATCAACGTAGTGAAGACTGGTTATCTTTGACAGAAGATGAAGGATTCTACTCTGGGAAGATTTTAAACATTACCATTGAGGGTCATGAGTTCCCTATTCTAATTAGCAAGGATAGTCTACCGATTAAATTGAAGAAAGTTGAATTCGTCGACCTAGAATACTTAGTCATCCTTAAACCCAAACCGTTGCTACTGTTACGGAAGAAATTTCAACTCTTAGAAGAGCATGGCTTTTACTTACTGCGCATTTTTAATATCGTCTAATAACATAAAGGAAGAAGAGGGAAATTCCCTCTTCTTCCATCTGGGTAGGGAGTTGGTTGCAATGGATACTCTATTGGTCTTAAATACTTCAATCCAAATCTTTCCGTATGCAGCAGGAGAGAATCCAGAGCTGGATCAATTTATTTTAAATACTTACACAGCCATCGATCGTTACAGTCAGACAGAGTATCCTTGTGGCTATCTGATCTTAGAAAATAAACTCTACCTACCTAGGGGAACTTCCATTCCTAAGTTGGAATTGCTCACTGGTCTAACGGCAGAGTATCACGAATGGAATGATCCTTCGGAAAAAATGCAGAGAGAGCATTCTAGCCTCTATGAACCCAGAGATGCTTTACAAGAAGAATCAGTGAATTTCTTAATCAAAAATAAAGGACATCAGTTAGCTTTAAATACTCTGATGGGTTTTGGTAAGGCTGAACCTATTTCCCGTAGAATTCCAACACCGGATGGTTGGAAACGCATGGGGGATATTCAGCCTGGTGATAAAGTTCTTGGTGTAGATGGTCTACCGATTAAGGTAATGGCAGTGCATCCACAGGGATCGATGGATATCTACAAAGTTCGTTTCAGTGATGGCCGCTATAGCCTATGTACTCTAAATCATCTCTGGTCAGTTCGAACAGAAGACAGTGCAACTTATCGAATCAAATCCTTGGAAGAAATAATTTTAAACTTTTCCTCCCATGTTTATAGTATTCCTTTGATGACTGGTGTAGCCTATTATAATAGGAAGGAAGTTTCTGAAAACCCTTACCAGGTTGGCCAATCCGGTAAAGATATCCCAGATGATTACTTCTACAACGATGCTCTGACTCGTCTGAAATTACTCTGGGGACTGATGGATCGCTATGCAGTTTATTGCGATGACATCTACATCTACAAAAATACTGATCTGAAGTTATTGCGGAAAGTCCAAGATCTCTTGCACGGTTTAGGTTTTACAGCACGACGTAAGAAAAATTCTCTGGAGATAGAAAATTGGAACCCTTTCCTGCTTAAGACTGAATTTGGCTTTACTGTAAAACCTCGGGAATTAATAATGGAAGATATTCGTCTGGTTAAACAGGAAGAGGCTAAGTGTTTAACAGTAGGACCACTCACCTCTCTGTACTTGACCGAAGACTTCATCGTCACCCATAATAGCTATTGTGTTGCCTATGTGGTTTCTCAACTCCAAGAGAGAAGTTTAATTATCACTCACAATGAGAGTATTAAAAATCAATGGATCAAGCAAACCTTCACCGGAATGTTCGATTATAAAAAAACTGAGTTGATGAATATCTCAGGCTCTCAGATCATGGAATTGATAATGGATGATCTCTTTGAAGCAGCTGAGGTTTACTTTGTCAATCATCAGACTTTGCGAAGTTATTTAAGCACTCACGGCTACCTTAAACTAGGTGAGTTCTTTAGGAAGTTAAAAGTAGGCGTTAAGGTCTACGATGAAGCTCACTTAGAATTTGCCAACATCTTACTCATGGATATGTTTAGCAACACTAAACAGACTTTCTACTTGACGGCAACTTTTGATCGCAGTGATAAAACTGAATCGGAATGTTTTAAGAAAGCCTTTAAGTCAGTCTTAGCTTTTGGAGAAAAGGAAAGTTTGGAGGTTGTTCAGAAGCATATCATCTACCATGCGGTTTACATTCGCAGCAGACCGAATACACTGCAGATGCGTAAGATTATCCCTTGGGCTGGGTATACTGCAACCACCTACAGCCGATGGGCATTTCAAGTTGATCCTAATCAGACAGCTTATCAGACTATAAAATCTATTCTGAGTAAAGTCAAAGAATTAGAAGGAAAAGTTCTGATCTTTGTTTCTCTGACGGAAGTGGTAGATAAATTAGCTGGTCAATTGAAAATTGATTATCCGGAAAAAAGTGTAGGCAGTTTTCATTCCAAGGTGGATAAAGAAGAAAAGGAATCAGCCATCAAAAAGGACATCATTGTCTCCACTATCAAAAGTACAGGAACAGGCAGAGACATTCCAGGTTTAAGAGTGATCATCTGCTGTGATCCTATAGCCTCTTCAGTTCAAACTAAACAGCTCTTAGGTAGATTACGTCCGTATGGCCAAGAGTCAACTTACTTCTTTGACGTGGTTGATTCTTCCATCCCCCATCAAACATATTGGCACAATTCTCGAATGAAGACTGTCCGAACTTTGGTTAAGTCGATCGTCAATTTGGAAATGGATTAAAAGGTAGGGTGCTCTGAGAGCACCCTACCTTTTAATCTTTAACGAGGCCTGACGATGGACATGATCGAATTGATACTATTGGGATTGTTGGAGAAGGGACTAGGTCCTTTCTTTGGTCTGCTGTTGAGAGCCTTGGCAATCTTCGCATCCGTAGGAGTAGGACCTCCAAATTGTTTATTGCTGATCGTCTCTAAATAATCATTGGCATCGGAAGTATTGCCATTGATAGCTCTTAATTCTCCTAAGACCATGGTGAGTTGATACTCTAGTCTAGTGAAGTCTGTTCCAGTAGCTGGTAAGGCATAATTGGAAGATAAGGCTTCGGCATCTTCTTCAGTCCATTGTTCCAAGGGTTTCGATGTATACCCTCCAAGGCCACCTTTACTTTTCTTACCTGATACACTTCTACTAGATTTATTCTTTTGCCATTGAGGACTTCTAATACTTCCGCCTTTACCACCCATGGGTTTACCAGTAACACTTTCAGCAGTAGGTTCACGATCAATATCTGAAATCTCATCGGAGTCACTAGCTTTAGGTTTAAAGGCTAAGATATTGGATCTTAACTCACTGAGTCTGGCTCCCTCTGCTCTTCCCGGAACACTTTGCGAAATAAGCCTCTGAGTACTTTGACTTCTTGGTTTCATTCTAGCAAAGGAAGATGGACCTCCTAACCCACCCCCAGGGACCACTTCTGTAGTATCCTCTTTAGGGGGTATAGTATTTATTTCTTTGAATGTGTCCCAAGCCTTGCCAACAACCTTTTTACCAAAACCCCAAGGATCCCAGAGAGCTTTAGCAACTTCTTCGCCAAAGGTAGGCTTTCTCTCTTCTAAGGTTGGATCAAGAGGAGAAGTTGAAGGCATGAGATTGGGTACTCCACTCTTAGCTTCAGCTTCTGCCGAAGCTTCTTCCCAAGCTGTAGATGGTGTAGCTACTGTAGTCTTACTTACAGTTGGACCTGGCTCTTCTCCTTCCTTATCGATGCTGAATAGACAATCGGCTTCAGTTGGAGGATTTTCTCGGAAGGTTTTCTCAAACCCTTTGGCAAAACCAATTCTTTTTTGTATACCAGCCTCATTGTCTCCTGAAGCTTCATAACCAGCTTCGAAATAGCGAGTGGCTAAAGCTACATCTCTCATCATCAGAAATTCTGATGATCCACCCTTCAGAGGTTTGAGGTCACGTTTATCAAAGAACCATCTGGGTTCAGCATTGGTGATGCGATAAGGGAAGTTCCAAGCGGTCTGTCCACCATGCACGATGTTATTATTTAATTCTCTCCAGATGAATTCTAATTGGAGATTTAGATCATCCCATTTTCTTTTACTATCATCAGCCATTTCTAACAAGACAGTCCAACGAGGTCCTTTGGCTGGATTGCTATTCCACATGGCCAAACCTTTAGCAGTGTCGCCACTACTAGGTTCAATGGCAGTTGCACTAGGATTAAGAATAGATTCCTGATAGAGATTGCCTAAGATAGCACAAGCTGTCTCATGGGTTATTCCTTTTTCCTTAGTGAAGAAGAGATAGATGGAAGCAGAATTTTGTCCTACACTTCCTGATCTCAAGTTTCCCATATTGCTGGTATAGGAACCATCCTCATTTAAGCTAGCTGAGAAATCATGATCAGAACCAAAGTCCAGGAAAGGAATGAAACTAGCTAATTTGGATTTGATTCCACTCCAAGCATTGCCTAGCATGGTAAAGAATTTCTTAGGTGGACTATCGCCTTCATTGATCCCTTGATTCAACATTTCTTGAATTTCATGTTGTTCCCAGACTTTACCCTTGGTTCCAGCAAATGTACTAGCAGAAGCATCATGCATACTTTCCATTGGAGTGGATCCATCAAGCCAATAATTAGGATTGATCAATCCCCCATTCTTATAGGCTTCAAAGTGTAGATGTGGACCAGTTGATCTTCCAGTTGATCCCATTTCCCCTATGAACTGTCCTGCTTTAACCCTACTTTCCTTTCTGAAACCACTAGGAATAGTTCCTGCTTTGAGGTGTAGATTTCTAAAAGCATAGCCATCATCGGTTTCATACTTAATCATATTGCCAGTTACTTCGGGATTAGTTGCGCTGCTACTGGTATCTGGGATGTTGGTCTTGATGTCCGTTATCGTGCCATCTGCTACAGCATTGACATTTGCCACTTGAGCATTTCCTGTAGAATAGGCAGCAGCTATGTCGACACCTTCATGAGTTGGCCTATCGGTGTTTGTCCCTCCAGGACGTTCACTACCGTACTGAGATGTGACTTGGTGTGGTCTATCTAATGGAGAAATTGGACTAGCAACAGTAGATTTACTTTCTGTGGGTTCACCTTCTTTTTGATTAGCAACTTTATGCTGGCTACTATCAAAGAAAAAGTTATAGGCAGAACTTAGAAGATCGCCAAGTCCACCTATGCCACCACCATCTGTTTCACCTTTACTGCTACTTACGCTACTTTTATTACTTGTACTTTCAGAAGTACCAGATTCATCTGATCCGCCTATGCCACCTTTACTCTTTCCCATAACCCAATTGAGAAATCGTGAGAGCGCACTGTTTTGATTTTGTACTTGTGTCTGTGTTTGCGTACCTGTGCTATTGATTCCGGTGAGCATATTTCCTACTGCACTAGCGATGCCACCTAGAGTGCTCTTAATCATATCTCCGAGTTTACCTTTAGGAACATTCTTGCCATCGAGTGTTAATGGCTTGCCATCTTCATCAAGTTCGTAACGACCCTTTTCTATTTCATCCAAAGCATCATTGATATCTTCCAAGGGACTTGCCAATGTTCCAGTAATTCTACTAGTGGTGTCTGTGACTTGCTCTCCTAAACTCTCTCCTTCAGCAATGGTTGATTCATCCTTGCCCATAGCAGACTTGATAGAGAAGAAACTAGCAACTTTTTCTTTGGCTCCACCGAAGGCTTCTTTAGTTTTAGTGATGAAGCCTTTATTGACCATATCGTTATAAGTGACGGCATCTAAGTTTGTTCCATGTTTTTCATTGTAAGCTGCACGCTCTTCTTCTAACTCTCCTTGCAGACTAGTTAGTTTTTCTTCACCAGCTAGGCTATAGAGGGTCTGAGCTATCCATTGTCGAACTCCGATACCATAACTGGGTACAGTCACCAAGTCAAAGGCTTCGATCATCCCTATGAAAGGAATACCATTGAGTGCAGCTCCTAAGGCAGTAGCAATTAATTTCATAAAAGCATCGGCCTTACCCTTAGGCACTTGGAAGAGATTTTCGGCTGTAGAGAATCCTGCAATGGCTCCTCCAACCCCAAGGACAACTCCTATAGCTTGTCCTACGACTGGTATGAGCTTAGAACCTTCTCGACTTCCGATCTTAGCCAAAAGTTTAACAGCTTGCGGTGCTAATTTTCCTTTGAATACTTTTAGACCGGATTCAAAAAGATTTTTGATTGTTGTTAGAACTTTACCGAATCCAGGAATCTTACTTAAGGTCTTAGGAACCTTAGCTAGCTTGTCCAGGATTTTCTTAACTAACTTAGGAAGTTCTTCTACCACTTTCTTGACAATATCCGTTTCACCAATCACCTTGCCAGCTGAACTGATTTTACTACCAACTGCTTTACCTGCATCGGCAACCTTACTAGCGACTACCTTACCTGCTTTAACAACTCCACTATCAGCAACAGCCTTTGGGATATTTTTAATTTTCTCGCCGACATTGACCACAGTACCGATGGTAGTACCCGCAATTTGGCCAGCAGCTTCTCCACCACGGGACCACATGGCCTGACCTTCTTCACTCAGACCCATCTTATCAGCGATGAAGCCGCCTAGCTTACTACCAAACTTCCCACCAACAAAACCTCCAGCTAGGCCACCTACCATGCGTGTACCTAGACCTTTAATAAACTTACTGCCCTTAAGGTTAGTACCATGAGCGGCATTAAAAGCTCCGCGTTTGACATTTTCTGTTATCAGCTGATTACGAGCATTCTCTGCACTGACATTATGAATCTGATTACCTTCAGCATCTTTTTGCACATGATATAAATTACCTAAGGGATTAAAATAGTCTATCGGGGAATCAGCCGCAATATCTAAGGGAGCACTCATGACATTGTTGACAGCATTCTTATCGTCACTATCACCCTTAATCCATTTCCAAAGCTCATTGATACTGCTGCCAATATTACTAGCTGCTTTGCCAAGAGCTGTGCCGATACCAGCTATTATTTTATCTCCAGAAAAAGCCAGAGCAGCTAGTAAGCCTCCACCCAGCAACCATTTCCAATTGCTTAGTATACCTCCAGCAAATCCTTTCAGGGTATCCCATATTTTACCCAGAGGAGATTTGCCTTCCTTGTCATCCTTTTCTTTCTCTTTAGAGTCATCGACATTGCGTTTGAAGATTTCCTTTAACCTTGTCAGCATGCCACGTTTGTTGCTTGGATCGTTAGTAGCCATTTCTGCTAAGTTCATGGAACTCTTGACGTCTTCGTCATCAAGACCTCCTTTACCCATAGCAGCATTAGCTCCAATACCAGCCATAGCTACAGCAGCAGCTTCATCGGCAGATTCCTTTTCCATGTCCAGACGATCTTGAGCATCAGGGTTGATGTCATACCAATCAGGAGTGATAGCATGAGTGACTTCAGCTGGACTTCCTGTTGCAACGGGTTCCTTACCTGGAACAGCTTTGCCTTTCTTTCTTCCTTTACCCTTGCCACTTCCATGTTCTGTAAGGAAGTCAAATATTTCCATCACCTTGAGGTAGAGACGACTGTCATGAGTTGCTATAGAAGCTTTCTTTTCAATGCCTTCTTCTACTAACCGATCTACACCTTCGGCAGAAATTTTAGTACTGCTCTCTATATTAGCAGTCCTTTCAGCATCTCCCTTTAGATAGTCCGTGTATCTATCATTGAACTCAGCTTGTTCAGGAGGTAACTTGGGTTCTTCTTTAGGTGTACCAGGTGTTTCCTTAGTAAAATTAGAAAGTTTTAATTTCTTACGATCTTCTTCTAGTCCCTTTTGATAATCACGGAAATCACTGCCTGGTATAAACCTCTGAAACCAAGATCTTTTGACAGAGTCATCTGCCAGCTCTTCATAGTTTCCTTCTTTACCTTCTGCATCGACTGCCGGCTTCTTATACCTGCCAAAGGTGCCACTGCCTCTCTTGAGGTTCTGAGCATCTAGTTTATGTTGTGCCACCCTTCTGTCATGTCCGGCTTTATCAGGATTGATAAATCGAGCTAGTTTATTTAATCCTCCGCCAATAACGGCACCTGCACCTTCAGTCACTCCACGAGTTAACTTTCCTAAGGCGGTGACGGGAGCAGTGACAATTTTGAAAGGTAGTGAGAAGGCCTTTTTAATCAACCAGCTTAGAGGTCCAAAGACTTTCATAAAAGTTTTAGTGACGACGTTACCAGCAGCACTGGACATTCTTTCCTTGATAGCTTCTCCCAGATTAGCTAGACCACCAAAGATTCTTCTCTGGAACACAGAAGCGAAGGTAGTCATAGTTTTGCTGATCTGGAAACGAATGGGATCGACAATCTTACTGACAGCAGAACGCAGTAACCCTAACTTACCTTTTTCTTTATCCGTTGCTTCTCTACCAAAAATTAGTTCCTTGATCTTAGTACCAATACCAGTGGTGATTAAAGCATTGCCAGCTAAACCTCCAACGATCAAACCTAAGGGACCACCTAGAATGCCTAGACCAGCCATAGCTCCAATGGAAGCTCCAATGATCCTTTTTCTTTTACTTTCTTGACCTTCCTTTTCTTCTCCAGGTTTAAGCTTGGGAGCAAAATAACCAGCTACTGTCTTGAACCACTTGGAACCCTGGTTCTTCATTGATTTGAGAGCTCCCTTGGCACCTCCAGCACCAAAGATCATTTGGTCAAAGTAACCGAGTAAACCGCTATCCTTATTATCGGCTATGACTTTTTCATTACCTTCCTCATCCCTGCTAACATAGCCCTTACCCGTGATCTTATGTCTTAAGTACCCAGTGAGATTACCCAACTCTTCGTTTTTTTTCTTTAACCATTCGCCACCTCTTTCGGTAGCGAATCCACTAACATCGCCAAAGATTCTCCCAACAGCTGCCTTAACTTCTTCAGGTGATCCACTAAACATAGCCTCAAGAAAATTCTTTCCGGAAGCTTTACCCCAACCTTTGAGATCTTCGCCAATCTTAGGACGTTCACCCTCACCAGAAAGCTTTGGTTTATCCTTAGTCTCTGCAGTACCTTCATCAGGTCCAGTTAAAGAAACAGCAGGTTTACCTTCACTCGGTTCTGGACTGATCAGGTAGTGTTCAGGTGGTTTTAAATTTCTATAGCCTTTGTATTCTACTTCCCGAATTTTCTTTTCCCCTACGATGAAAGTATTGATCCCACGATTCAAGACTCGATAGATACCAAAGAGAGCAGCATTAGCATAGTCAGGTCCAGTTAAGGTTATGGGCTTAGGGGTTACGACAGGCTCTTTGACTTTAGTGTATTCCTTGTAGTAAGTTTTTTTCCTAGTATCTTTGGTATCTACGAATTCCGAAGTATCGATTCCTAGATCCTCATACTCTTGGAGGAGTTCTTTGTTCTCTTCGTTCTTTCTAGCACCATAACGGATAATCTGATTCATCAGTTCGTGTTCACCTTGTCCACCCAGCTGTTGGAGAGCTTCGGTGAATTTAGCTAAGTCACTAGCATTGGTCTTACGCATAGCATCAACTTGGGGTAGATCAGCCAAGAGTTCATCAAGAAATGTCTTAGCACCTGCTTCAGTCCGTAGACTTTTAATCTTCTCTCTACTCTGAGCAGTATCGATTCCACCAAGCTCATTGTACATAAGATCCATCATCATATCGCGTACTTCAGAATTGGCATAATCTTGGGAGAAGGCTTTCTTAACGTTATGGCCAGCTCCTCCGAATCTGCCAGTATCGATCATGCTGCGATCAAACTCTTTGCGCATAGTGGATTTACTTTTAAAACTTCGACTGCGATAATCATAGACTACTTCTGGCCCACCTAGTTGAATTAAGATTCTCTGTAAGTAACCAGGAATAGCATTGGTCAGAGCCTCTTGAGCAACTGTGTTGTACTGCAAGGGTTTCAATTCTAGTTTGGAACGTTTGGTGGTAGCATCTTCCCTACCACCCTGTAGACCAAAGATCTTAGCAATTCGACCTAGGACACCACCCTTATCCTTTTGCTCCCCTAGGCGAACTAAAGAACCCATTAGCACTTCATTTAAGGATTCATCTAAAGCGGTTAAGTTTTTCTTAAACTTGGGATTCTTCTTATCGAAGAGAGCCTTTAAGCCAGTGCCAAGGACCATCTGGGAACTTAATACCCCAGGTTGAAGAAGCATACTAGCCATAGAGAGCATGCCTAGATCAGCATCACCTTTGATATTACCAGCAATCGATTGACGATAAGCCTTCATATCAAATTTGCCCTTGGCTAAATCTTTCTTAGCTTTCTCTTGCTCACTAGCAGCTGCTGTAATAGTAATCAGACCTGCAGTGTTTTTGGTTGTAATTTCCAAGAGTTTATTTAGAGTATCATTGATAGTATTGAAACCAGAAGTTAGAGTTGCACCAATTCCCTCAATGGTCGTAAGAATATTGGCTGTAGAGGAAATCTGAGATTCCATCAACTTATGGGTAGTTTCAACTAGAGCCTTGGAGATTTGATCAGCACTTTTCTCTTCAGCAGAAATTTGAGCCTCCGTGATTTTAGAAGCTGATCCTTCACCCTCCCCAGTCTCAATATCAAAGCTCAGGCTGGATTCAAAATCCATCTTACCTAATTCACCTGAGCCGAATTCGTCACCTGCATTCAAAAACCAGTTGTTGATATTGCGTAGAGTGACTTGGGTTTTTAATTCCCGAATTTTCTTTCTGATATCATTCTGGCCTATCTTAGTTTTAAAATCCTTACCAGCATCTCTTATCCCAGCTTGAATGTTGCTGCTTGTGGGCATTGCTTCTTGAAAGTATTCTCCAGTGGTACCCTTGATAATTTCCGCACTTCTTTTCAAATACGGAGCTAAGATGCTTCCTTTCTTAGTTGGAATTTTATTGGCAAGCGAGGCCATCATCTCACACCCCTTTCTTTATTTCTTACCTTAATATAGGTTAGTAGTATGTGAAAACGTGGTGTATAAGCAAAAAATAATAGTCCCTCTGAGAGGGACTATTATTTTTCATTCTAAGAGTCCAGCTAGGTTGATTGGGAAGTCTAAGAAACGTTGATTATTCAGAGCTTCTAAAGAAGCATTATCCACTCGATCGATCATCTGAGAACAAACAAAATCAAAGTCCGTTTCATTCAGTAAGTTCAATTGATTCTGCAGATCCATACATTGCGCAGCTTGTTTCAACTCATCTTGATACTGTCCAGGGAATAAATCGATGACTGAGTTGATTGAGCTAAATTCTTTTAAGACCTTACCACTATCCAAGCCTTCCTTTAGGACACTAAGGAATTTACCATAGCCAAAGCCTTTAGAGGATTGGATGTTTCTGATCTTACTGCCTTTGACTGCCAGGAGCATCTTGTAGTATAACTCTGAAGCAAACAGCTGTAAGTCGAAGACTGAATGATCGGTGATTATAGATTGAGCAGCTTCCATAACCACCGAGGTGATTTTAAAATTTCCGTACCTTCTCTTCAAGTAGATTGTTTTATACTGGGGGTAGAAGAAGTAGAGAGTGTCGAAGATGTCAGAGGTGATAATGATATTGTGATCTGCCGGATATCTTTTCTCAATCACCAGTGGGATTAAACTACCATCGAAGGATTTGGACTTGAGAAAATAACACCCAGAGACATAGGATAAAATCAATTCAATTTCGGGAATGACAATTTCAGTCATCAGCTCTCCCACAACTTTGTAGGCAGGATTCTTTAGATAGTGATTCTTGTAATAGGAGCGATAGAATTTATTGTAGAGGGTCATACTCTGCTCCTCTTCTGCTAAGAGGTCTGTATAGTAGAAGAAGACTTTGGTCTGACACCCCTTCCTTTGAAAATAGCTTCGATAGTGTGCGACTAAGTTCAGAATGGAAGATTCTAAATCTAAGACTGCACTCTGCTTATGAAAGGTGATCATTGCTGTGATATCACGAACGGTGGTTAAGTTATTCAAGATAGTTTCAAAGTTAAGAAAGAGATTGACTTTCTGCTCAGGTAGAAACTCTAACTTGAGATGATCGTTCAAGAGTTGATATTTGAGCATACTACTGCCTGCAGCATACTGTAGAACTCCCTGCTTATATTTATCCATAGCATCCTCCTCATACTTTTGTCTCTACTAATTTAATCCTCTCTACGTTTAAACCAAAATCCTTCTCTAAGGTGTTGAAGAACAAAGTGATCGATTGGAATAACCACTTGAATTTTCTTAAACGATAACGAAGAAACTTTTTCTCGATATCGGCATCACTATACACTCTGACGATGATATTTCCTCCGATCAACCCTCTGGCAATTATATACTCAATGGCCATTTCGTAATCTCTACCCAGGAAGGCTAAGTAGAGTGAATTCTCCCCTGTAGGAAAATTCTTGTAGATAGAAAGGATATCAAAAATCCCTTCGGCAATATTGACATAGACAGTCTCACTGGAGAGTATATTTAAAGTAGCCTTGATAGTGTAGAAGGAACGTTTGTTGGCTGGAAATAAACGACTTTTCTTCCACTCTGGACTGTTAGGAGGAGGATTGAAGAAGCGAGTCAGTAACATAGACTTATCATCAGAGAGAAAGGAAATAGAATCGTTGTTACTCGGTAAGGTATGTTTCACCCGTTGAGTGGTAATGTAAGGTAAGAGGGAGTCAATCTCCCAGACGATTTTAAATTTATCATAGTCCTCATAGGTAAGTCCTGGTCCTATCCTGTACTCGATGTACCCAACTTGATCAGACTCTAGGTTGACTGAACCTGTGATTATTTCTGTATCTACTGTCTTCAGAGAGGGAAGTTTATTATACCTTTGCCACTCTTGAGATTTGAATTCCGGAATATCAATCCCCAGCAGAGATAAGAATTTTTCATCTACCTTGCCATGAGCATTGCATTTAAAACATTGGAAGAGAATTGGCTCCATGGGATCAGGAGAGCATTTGAGATACAAGTGGGTATCGGTTAATTTCTTCTGACTGTCACCACAGAAGATACAGCGCATATTATATTGAAAAGGACTGGTTTCGTGAAAGATCGTTTGACTCCCTTTGATCTTCTCTAAGACTTTTATTTTTAATTCGTTATTGCTCATCTTATCCTCCTTGACGAATAATCTGATCTGTCACCCTATTAATAATATATCATTGAGATTCATAGCTCGTAAATTCCTCGTTCTAATTATAATGATATATTCTGAATAAGATAGAAAAGCCAATGAGGGGTTTCATGTGATCGGTTTGTCAAGGTAAGAATAAAAGGAGGAAATGGAAAATGGGTTTAAGAAAGAAAGTTGCCATAGTCGGAATGGGCAACTGCGGGAATCAAATCGCTAATCTGGCCAATAAGAAGTACGGCGATATCTTCGATGTAGTGCATATCAATAGTTCTGATAGTGATCTATCTCAAGTGGAACAGAATGTCTTGCGGTTTCGTTTCGGGGAAGGAGTCTTAGAAGGCTCAGGTTTAGACAGAGCAGAGGCTAAGAAATATTTTAAGAAAGAATTCGTCAACATTCTCAATGATGAACGTTTCAGCTCATTGATCAATGAGAAGAGGTATGTCTTCATTGTCTCGTCAGCCGGTGGTGGGACAGGTAGTGGATCAGCCACTTTGTTCATGGATGTTTTACAAGCTAGCTTTCCCGATGTCAATTTTATCTTAGTGGCCATCTTGCCAATTATCAAAGCGACCTCAGGTCACATAGGCAATGCTCGTAAGTATTGCAATGAACTATACAGCGGCTTAGCTGGTTGCACTTACATGATCTATGACAATGAGACCACCTCTAACCTTTCATTGACGCGCATGTTGGAAGTGGTCAATGAGGAAGTGGTAGAAGACTTCCGTGCTCTGACTAGAGTAGATTATTATCCTACCCCTTATGAGAGCATTGACGAAGCTGATCTGGAAAAGATCTTGACCACACCTGGTCGCCTGATTGTCACTCGGGTCACTAAAGGTATCACAGAAAAAGTCTTGGAAGATAGTACGATCGATGATATCATTATCAAAGCTTTGAAGAATTCCAAGCATGCCGAAACAAACCGTGATAAAAAGCTTTTGCGTTGTGGTATAGTTACTTACTTTACTGAATCTGTCTACAAGCTTTACGGAAGTAATCTAGAAAAACTGATGGAATTTACTGGCACACCAATTGAACGCTTCAATCACAATGCTGTGAATAAGAATGATGAGAATATGAACTTCCTTTTCTACATTGCTTCTGGTATGTCACCAATCACAGATCGTATTCAAAAGATTGATGACCGTGCAGCTGAATTGGCTTTGGCCTTAGCAGCAGCTAAACCAGCAGAGTATGTCAATTCAGATGAAAACAGTGACTATACCACAGTCGATAAGATACGTGCTGATCGTCGGGAACGGAGTAAGTCTACGGATCGCATCAACCTACAAAGTATCGTCGATAAATATTAAAAGAAGGGAAGGGGGAAATTTCCCCCTTCCCTTGATTAATTTTTAAGGAGGAATTAGGATGAAAAGAATATCTCGTTTTATGGAAGGGGTAGGAAATATCGTAGAGGCTACCATTAATGATGAAGTGGCTAGTATAGTTACCACAGTTGGTACTTTTGCCTTTACCACTATGCGCAATAAATTAGTCAGGACGGTTAGCTTTACGATTGGACAAAATCCAACGGACAATTGGATGGAAGAAGCACTCTACGCTGTCATCTATCTTTACAATCCAGACATTAGCAAGAGAAATATTCAACTCTCCACAATCGAGAATGTAACTATGCCGGAAATATATTATCGTTTGGAAGATGGCTTTCATCGCCTTAAGTACCGTGATTATGATATCATGTTGAGCGTGGAGACATTGGGTGAGCCTAAGACTTATCGTAGAGATCTACTTCGCAAAAGGTACACCATAATCACTTTCAACTTAGACACCAAGTTCGTCAGTCAATTCGAAGCTGATCTAGTCAGAGAAAGGAATCACCTTTTCAAAATCAAAGGTGCAAAGAATATCAATGTCTGGCGAGATGTCCATGAACAAGATGGCACCACTTACTGGTACAGCGTACCTGCTATTTCGAAAAGACCAATGAAGACAATCTACTTGGATAAAGAAACCAAGACAACCTTAATCAATACTGTCAATCGTTTCTTCAGTGAAAGGGAATTTTATAAAAAGCATGGTATGGCCCATAATCTAAAGATTCTCTTACATGGACCTACTGCACCTCAACCTCATCGCACCCTTATACCTACCCCTGAAGGATTGCGTAGATTCGGTTCCCTTTGTGTCGGCGATATCGTGTTCAATCGTTTAGGTAAACCTGTTACTGTCCTACGGGTTAAAGAAGAAGGAGACTTGGATACTTACGAAGTTACATTTCATGATGGACGTACCACACTGTGTGCAGATACTCACCTCTGGCCAATTTTAAATGCTCAAGGGGGTATCATTCAACAATCAACTCTTAGTTTACTCAACCAAGGTTTGCTGAATGAAGATGGGAAGTATAAGTTTGCCATTCCCTCTAATCAGGGTGTAGAGTTTAAAGAAAAAGATTTGCCCATTGATCCTTGGTCCCTGGGTATTCTTATTACTAAAGGCTTAAATCGGAAAACATTGACCATAGCTACAGAAGATGCTAGTATTGCCAATCGGATAGCCCGTGTGCATAATTTTACTGTCAAAGGTACAGAGACTGATTCTGGCATTGAGTGGGAATTTTACTCATCGTCTTCTCATGAGCCTATCAGTGCTAAAGACTTTTATGAGGAGTTTGCTGAGGGAGTTGATAATGGTGAATTGCCAGAAAGTTATTGGATCAACAGTAAGAAGAATCGGACTCAATTCTTAGAAGGATTATTCGGTGTCAATATTCCCTTAGACCAATGCCTTGGTCTCCGCAAGGATTTCTTTAGAAATGGGCATTTGGGTGTGAGTATCCGAAGAATCCAGACTACTTTACAAAGTTTAGGTTATTTGGGATTGCTAGCAGCACCAACAGGTGATCATGGAGATGGTTCTATTGTCATCAGCAAGGGAGAAGTTCTTCGAATTGTTAAGATTAGCAAATTATGCGGAAAGTCTCCCATGCGTTGTATCACAGTAGAAGATCCTGAACATTTGTACTTGACCTCAAACTTTATTCCCACTTGTAATTCCGGTAAAGAAAGCATAGCCAAGGCTATTGCTAGCGAATGGAATCGTCACATCTACTATGTCTCAGGGGGGAACAAAGGTCGTTTTGTTCCAGAGGCTTTGACTGCCAATGCTATTGATCCACTGTTTGTTGTCAGTGATATCGACCGTTATCCTTTTCTGATCAATGATGCCGATGATGCCGATGAAGAAGCAAGAAGTAGACAGTTGGAATATTTGGAAGGAAATAAATTTCTCTTCGGTAAAATGTTAAATGCTCTAGATGGAATCATCAGTGGAGAAAATCGAATCATCATCATTACCACCAATCACATCGATAAATTTTCTCCTACCTTCCTGAGACCAGGTAGAATGGATCTGATCTTGGAATTGAAGAGAGTGGTTCCAGAGGTCTTTCGGAAGTTCACTTATGATTTCTTCGGTAAGGTCTTACCAAAGAAAATTGAATTAAGTCGAGATGATATTTCTATAGCAGAAATGCAAGCAGACATCAGATTCATGCGCATATCCTACGAGAACTTTCTCAAGAAATATACCAAAAGTAAATAGGGGTGGTAATGATGCAATGGGATTTAGTATGTGACAACTGTTATGATGGATTATCTGATCATGTCAAAGAGATGAGTGACAAGATGAAAATTTTCATGCCATTGATCAAAGTGGAACTTCCCTTGATTTGTTGTATCTGTGAGCAAGAAGTACGAGGTGGCAGGTGGATCTATCTCCAAGCACTGGAACATAGAAATCACTAACGGCAAATGTCGATCTATGATAATATACTCTATAAGTAGAAGGAGGTGATGACAGATGACTTATAGAGTAGAGGATGAATATCTATGGCATAAAACCAACTCCGATCATGCCTATATGAAAATGCATTGTGTCGGAAGATTTAAAACCCCTAGGGGAGAAGACATCGTCTTAGCCATTGAGGTAGATGAGAATCCTGAGATACCCCACCTACACTTCTACCGGGGAATCGATATACCTGAAGATTGTGCGGGTGGCGGATGTCTCAAACTCAAAGAAAATTCATTCTACAAGAATAATGGTCACGATGACATATTTAATCAAGAAGAACTGAATGCTTTGATAAGATTCTTACAAGGTAATCCATATGGAGACGATGCTCCCAACGTGAGATGGAAACGAATCCTTCATTTGTGGAATCTAAATAATGATGAACAAAAAATTTCCAAACAGAGAAAAATTCCATATAACGCTAGTGAGATAAAATACCAATAGGAGTGAGAGAAGTGGACAATATAGATGAAATGTTTCGACTAGCTGATTGGTTGGACAATGAAATATACTTTGAGGTCGGTAGGGTTGGAAGTTTTAAAACTAAGAAAAAAGATAATAGCATTATCTTGGTAATCTGGGGAAGAGAGACAGGACGCAATTATCATGTACATTTTTATAGAACCAAGGAGGAATATGATAATCGAATCGGGGGAGGTTGTATTTTACTACATCAAAATGGGTTTTATGATCACGGAAAACACATGGATTCTTTAAACAAAAAAGAATTTAACGCTTTCGTAAAATTTATGAAATCCCACAGCTCAGAGAATCCGAATATTTCTAATTGGAAATCTATTGCTAATGAGTGGGATGAGAGCAATCCAGAATTTAGAATTCCAGATACTATTAAAATGCCAGATTACAATTGGGAAACGGTTAGACATTATAAAGAAGATTGATTTGGCTAAAATATTGATGATAGGGAGATGACTGCCGATGGATGATGTGAATAAGTACTTAGCAGAGACTGATAGATTAATTGGGCTAATGACCAGGGCTACACAAGGAGATGTTGATCGTGCCCTAGACTTATACCATGAGAGTCTTGATTTCATGGATGATCCTATAGGTGATACAACATTTGTAGAGATTACCCTTCCAGTAGGCGAAACAACCAAGATAGTCGGTTTTAATATGAGTGGTAGTCTAGATACTTATGATGAGTCTGAGAAGGTGACTAAATTCTATCAGAGTATCAATGTAGGAAGATTATCAGATATCCTTGAATCCATCCTTCCTGATGTCGACGATCTCAGGGGTATGCGTATAGAGTATATTCGTGAGATGGCTGGTAGAATTCCAGGGCTGACCCAATTGCCAGGTAAATCAAAAAGAGAAGGGCTTATCATTGCTATGGGGGATCAAGAAAGAAGTTTACAACATTTCCATGTATTTCGGAATGACTTAGATAAACAGAACTGGAGAAATGGTGCCTGCTTACTATTTAAAGAAAATCGATATTACGATCATGGTCGGAATACAGCCACCCTCGACGAAGATGAATTGATCTCAGTCGTTAACAAATTAAAAGATCAGCATCCTAGTCTAAAAATCTCTAATTGGAAATATCTTGCCATACTTTGGAACGATAATAATCATGGCTTTCCATTAGACCCAAATTTACCTATGCCAGATTATGATTACGCAACAATAAAACGTTACAAAGAAAAGAAGGATGATTAAGATGATCGAAAGAAATTTAGGAATTCTTACAGAGACAGGCATTACTCTTTCGGACGGTTCTTTGATCACAGAAGGGCTGATCTTGGAATTTGCTAGAGAGATTGTAAGATTAACAGAGGTTTGGGACCTGGATAGCTATCCTGCTCTTCGTAAGAAGATGAAAGCGGAACTCAGCAGTGAAGAACTTCGATTATTAGACGGAATAATGGTTCCGGATTGGAGTAAAAAATATGCTGATGAGGGAGACGAAGAATTTGCAATAGTTGACTTACGTGTCGGAATACTAGCATAAAGTCATTTAATAATTCCAGGAGAGGATATCTCCTCTCTTGGAATTCCTTTATAATTTAAATACCAACTACAAAACAAAAGGAGTGTTAAGGTGAATAAAGATGATTTCGTCAAAATGTGCAGTCTAGATAATTGGTCTGAGGGTTTTAGTAGTGAGGATGATTTCTTAAACACCACGACCATCTATATCATTGAGGGACTAACTATCGGTCATGATAGACCAGTTGATTGGAAGATTGTAAATAGGCAGGTTGCAGTTACATCTGTCACTTCAGTAAAAGATAGACAAGACAGCAAGGAATATAATTTACCCGGTGGCCAGTACTTAAAGAATGCTTATGTCTTCATAGGTAAGGGAACAAAGAAGCCTTTGAACAGTGCTTCCAAATTAGTCGAGCTGTACGGGGGAGAGACTAAGGAATGGTTTCATGCTACAGGAAACGGCTGGGTTGATACTGAACTTAAACGAAAATATGTACAGGTCCATTGGTTTGGTAATAACGATATAGGAGCCGTAAGTAGGGAAATAACCAAGTGGTTTCCGGAACTAAAGATAGTTCCTAAATCTTCAGAGGAAAATAAATCAATGGATAAAAATCAAGTAAAGGAGGATAAGGATATGAAAGAAGGCTACTACCTGACAGAATCAGGAATTGATATTGGCAATGGTATCATAATTCCCAAGGGTCTGATGGTAAAGACTGCTAGGGAATTAAAGGCGTATAATGAAAATCAACAATACGATGATTTCAAAAGTTTACTCGACCTCAGGTGTGCTGAACTAAGTCACGAAGAGCGAGGTATTCTACTGAGGACAGTAATCACCGAAGCCGGAGAATCAATCTTCGATACCTCTTTACACATAGAGCATATGCTCGTGTGTGTTCCAGAATTATATACTGAATCTGGTGATTACTTTGTTGGGAAACCGGTTGGCAGAGACTATATGGAACAACCGATCGAAGAGGCTATTAGGTCTCATTATGATCAATCTTATGAAGAATACGTTGCTGACTCTTACCGAATATTTGTTGAAGGAGAAATCAATGGCTTGGAATGCAATAGGGAGTGGCTGGTTAACGAAGGTATGCAAACAGAAGAGGAGATCGATACTGAGATAACCTACTGGTTAGAAAAGAAATGTTGGTAGGATAGAGAATGATTGGAGGATACTGCTGTGGATAAAGATGATTTTGAGAAACTGACTAGTTTAGGTAATTGGAATAAGGGGTTTGAGTATATCACTGAGATGGCCAACATCAAACACACTGGACTACCTACTAGAGTTAAGATATGGATCGACGAGTCTGGCGATGAACGAGGTAATGAACATGGAGGTAGTCCTAGATTAAAAATTAAAGGGTCGAAAACAGGCAGCGGTTTTAACAGAGGAATACCAGTCCTTATATCCAAGAACCCAGGCCCACCACCTTCAATTAGCCAAGAGAGATTTAATCAACAGCTTCGAGAGCATGGTATTTATGGAGATTGGCAGGATATTCGTAAATTCATATCGAATCACGTTTATCTTCTGTTGAAGCTATGGTACAATGAGATTGATCTCACAGATGCCAATGACGTTTTAGAACAGGAGCGTGACATGGGTAAACTATTTACCGATAAAGAAGTTGATGCTACCTTAAAGTCTTTACAGAAAAACAAAAAGGAGAGTGATTAAAATATGGAATTTGATATGGAAGCTATCTCCAAGATTTTCAAAATCCCTAATATCGATATGGATAATTTGAATATAGAAACCTATACGAAATTTGATTTCCTATTGGATCCAAATGGTGAGCTGTATGAGGACTTTGGTTATGATATCGCCAAGGTGGACAATGTTAACCTCCCCACTAGGTTCATGGTCGATGATGCTGCCTTCTGGGATAACCCTCCCTATCACACACCGATCATCATAGTGAATGGTACGAAGGGAATCACCGGAAAAACTTGGAGATTTGATGACCTAATTCCGATCACAATATCTAGAGAGCCTAAGACACTACTTCCCGATGAACTATTTCAAGCAAGGACAAATATGAGTCCTGAGGAATGGGAGGAGATCTACGAGTTTGTGATCAGGAATTACGATCTATTGTTAGCTCACTGGTACGGTACATTGGAAAGGGATTTTGGAACAGAGTTAGTTAATAAGCTCTGGCGGATAAAAAAACCAGACGGTACCATTGCTATTGGTACACGATTCTGGCGTAACTGCTATGAGCAGTGTCCTGAGAAAATGGATTGAAGAATTATAGAAGAAAGAAAGGTCCCTTAAGGGACCTTTCTTTATGATAATTTTCCTCAGGAAACCTCACATTAACGATTATGACGGGAGGAAGGCGATCGAGATGAGTGATTCCAGAAAATCTATTTTTTATAAAGATGCTTTTGATACGTATATCAGTGTGGCTGAGGAACAGGATCAACGCAATAAAATTATCGAGGAGGGTTACATCCTACCCGATATAGACGGTGCTCGATCTACGACCTTACGTAACTATGCAGCCACCAACAACACCTTTGATGAAAAGGCCTTAAAAGATTCTCTGGATGATCTCTATAACAATTCCTCATACAAGCTCATTGCTTCGAATACGGACAATGTTCACTTCTACAAGTGGGAAGGTTGTTTTGCTGATTGGAGCCCTGAAGAACATACCAAATGGTACCGGATGATCCTACCTTGGAATATGTTTATCACCCCTGGTGAGAGGGACATCTTTAAAATCTCTCGCTTCTACCATCGCTGGATCACAGCTACGGAATTGATGAATAATTGGTCTGTCTTCAAATGGATGATTTTAATTTTTATCAATCAGAGGGTAGCATCCAATTATGAAATTTGGATCGAGGAGCAAGAAGTTACTATTCGGGTCATGGCTAGCTCCAGGTGGACCAGAGCTGATCTTCCCATCTACTTGTATAAGTTTGATACGAATTTTCAATACCGAGTCAGAGTGAGCTACAACGAATTGCACAACCGTTTGAATTGGGAGTATCCCTTTGAAAGATTGGGTGATTTGTTGAGTGGTACGCCTAAAGTCATCTTGACCTTTAATCATACCCTCCCAGAAGGAAGTGTTTCCGATCGGGAAATTTCAGAAACGTTAGGGCATAATTTAGAATTTATGAATGTCAACTTGACGACTAGGAAAATTGATGTCGGAGTGATCCACCCTTTGAATGTTCGCTATCTACTTTCTCAACCCACGGAAGCCTTTTGGATGGGCATCATCTCTCCCAAATTCTTGCATGAGTATCCGGTGCTGCTTCCTTCTGATGTCATTTATCGTCCAGCCTCCTTCGCCATGGAGCCTGTAGCTATTCCTAGGAATGGTAAAGTCTTTCATATGAAGGTAGATCAGAATCAGACTATCAAATTATTAGATTCTACCCAATCTTGGAAGAAAGTACTAAGAGGCAAGAAGGTCCAAAAGTTCAACTGGTGGGAGATTAAAAAAAGAAGTTGGCGAGAGATTAAAGAAGGAAAATGGTCTGATCTCTTAGGAGAGTATGAAGTAGAAGGTATCGGACCTATTCTCCGGGATGAAGAAGATAATATCTTGTATGAGACTGTCGAAGAACTTTACAGAGACATCGACTTAGAATATCCGCGCACTATGGGCATCGATTACACAACTATCCCTCAACAAATTTACATCGATCGTTATGGCGAAACTTCTAGCATTGGTGAAGGTTGGTTTAGCATGGTCAGACCAATTGTCTTATCCGATGCCTTTCGATCTCCCGATGAGCCTTACGATATGATCAAGCGAGAGTTGGATCTTCTGGAACGTGATATCATTAACTTCACCAATACAGTCGAAGAGTTTAGCTACTATGTCCGGAAGGACAGTGAGAAGAACTCGGAGAGCTGGACTAAGTGGATGGAACTTTTGAATCTTCATGGCAAAGAATTACGTGATAAATATTTGAGCTATCATTATGATCGTCGCTGTCCGGTGGAGGATGAAGTTATAGCCGCCTTCATCAAGTACTTTGAATATGTCAGCTACCTTCGAGTGGGTGGTGTCAAGAATATCAAACTTCCACCCAGCTGGTTCCAAAACACCCGATACTTGATCAAAGAGTGTCATAAGCTCACCGATCGCTTTGCTGTCAAAGATATCATCGCTGATATCCCGAGAAGGTTCATCTGGTATCAACAAGACGAATTCAAGGGACAACAGAGATTTCTTCGTCCTGTTGATGAGAGCAGCTTTTGGATCTTCGAGTATGACCCTAAACAACAAACTTGGTTTCCTACCGATCGTAAAGTTACTCGTCACTTCCCTGATGTTTATTTACTCACTTCGGAGGAAGCTATTCCTGGCGATAGAATTTTTAAATCCTTTTTCTTTTATTCTGATACCATGAATGTCTTACAACTTAGCAAAGATCATACTCTACCCAAACCACAGTACGATGAAGAGTTGATGACCTACCAAGAAGCTAGAGCTGAGTTTAAAGATATCTTCTTGGAAAAGTTTTATTGGTTAGCTATTCAGGCTGTCTACAACGGCATCCTCTTAACCAAGAATCGTTGGGAGGTCCTGGAGTATATCTTGGGGAATAATTCCTTCCGACGTTACAATGAATTATTCTTAAATACCTTAGACCCTTATTTCAAGTATGGTCTGGCCACACAACTGAGAGGCCATAATTCGGAATTCCCCTTCGATGAAGCAATTGAAAAATTAAATGAGCAGATGCTTCTACAGCGGAATGGCTATAACAAAGTCAATAGTTTGGAATACTATCTAAAGCATCAGTGGGTACCATCTTACTTTGATTACCTGGATCAATTTCTCTCAGACTATAATTTCCAACATCGACTTTGGTCACGGCCACCTATCACTTTTGATTTACGTCAACTACGTCGAGAGATACAAAGAATGTTGGATGGTCTATCGGTGAATTCGATCTTAGAAGATCTACTTCCTCTCTTAAGCTTAGAAAATTTTACTGCCGTTAAAATACAACTGTTGAGAGATTTGTATGCTGCTCTGAATGGATTACCTTATGGCTTTAAAATTATCATCAGCTACATCGATCAGAGAGAAGAGGGTCTCTTTAACACCAATGAGATGATCAAACTCAACGAGTGGTTGACTAGCTTTGCTTGGGTGGGTAAAGAATTGAAAATTCGCTTGCAACAAGTTCAGGCTGATTTACCATCTCCAGAAGATTATCCCAACTATGAATCGGAAAAGGTAGTCATCTTCACTCAGATTCTTTCTATTCTCGAACGTGGTTTACAACTACTGCCTATCCTAGAGCAATATGCTAAGAGAATTCAGATCATCAGTCAAGCTATCAGAGATTTTAAACTATCAGTAATTCCGGATGCTGTCATACCAGACTATGGCATTGTCTTTGCTGCTCAGAAGATCTTAGTTGACACTCCAGGTTTCAATTATGAGCTAGGAGAGATAGTCTTCATCCCAAAGCTCGGAAGTTTTAAAGTAACGCTGACTGATTCAGATTCCGGAGTTTTGGGATTGAGTCCTTATGGCTATCAGCAAAGTTTTCAAAATCCTCTTAAGAAAAGTAGCTACACCACTGGATCGACATTGGATGGTATGGGTTTAAAAATCCTCTGTGAGGAAGTTACAATTACCGAGGTGATGGATAACGCTGTTGTCTTCCACTTGGTAGAAAAAATGTACAGCAACATCCGTAGACTAGCTGAGTGCTCTGAGATTCTTAATTTAAACAACAACGAGAGTATGCATAAGGTCTTAGAGCAAATTCCTTCTTTCTCAGACCAATGGGAATTGATAGTCTCCAATTATCCCAATCACCTCAGTCTGGAAGTTAAAAGCAATCTGCCCTTAGCCTTGGATATTTTTCAACAGGTACAGGAGACTGGTCGTCAATTTCTTAATTTCCGTGGGAAGTGTGAAATCATCACTCTATTGACCGCCTATCAATACTTCATCGGTAAGTTTTGCAACATCGGTAACTTTGTCCGGAAGTTTTGGAATCTGATCAACGAAGAGAGTTGGCATTCTTTAGATCTATCCGGATTGTTGGATTTTGGTATGAGAGCCTTGCAGAGACTACAAGCTTTCACTTATGTCAATCCCTGGGTAGATCGTTTCACCTTAGGCGACATCTTAAGTGACATAGAGTACCTGATGCAAAATTACCGGGATTTGACAGTGCGCTTCATTTGGACTTTGACTCAGATGACCAATGCTTCCTATAACCAATGGGAGAGTGTGAAGAGCAGGCTAATACAATGGAACAACATGGATGAGACAACTTGGGATGATATTCGCATGGACATCCTAGCTAAGGCTGAAGAAATCCACACCCTTAGTTTAGATTTGCCTGCTGATAGCCATAGAGTTAATCTCATCTTGATGCAAGTCATCTCTAGTCTGGAGAGTATGCAAAATCGGAAAGAAAAGATGGCAATTGATTTTCTTAAGCTAAGGGAATTGTTAGATGCTATCAGCTTTACCGATCATGAAGTCTTCTACGGCTTAACAGAAATCAATGTTTCGGAAAGAGGACAAGGGTATCAGGTTGGTGACTTCCTCTCTCTCCAGCTAGAAGAGATGGAATATTTCTTCTTGGTGAGTGTTGCGGATAGAGGAAAAGTATTAGCGGTAGAAGCTCTGATGGAATATGCCTTCCCGGAAAGGATTTGGGGGTATTACGAAACAACTACCCTACGAGGCACAGGTAGTGGTTTAAGTTTAACTCTTTATTCCCAGAGGGGAAATTTATTCTATCAGACTAGTTTTAATTCACTGCGAGCTCAACCTTCCTTCTTACCGAGTATAGGAGGGAAGGCTAAAATTTCTGCTGATCTAGCTACTCCGGTTAAGATTCCTGATCAGTGGGGGAGCACAGACCTGATGGCTTTCCGTTTTGAAAACATCCATGATCTCAATATGAGTTATGAAGTCTTTCTCGGGGGAGAGCAAATTCCTAGATTTATTCAACGTCATGATGACACACCACATAAGTTATGGCCAAGCAAAGTCGATACCATTTATCTCCCAGCTAATCTCTTCAGTAAACTCCAAGGTGTTTCTATTACAATCTCCCCTGAACACCATGTCATCTATCAGATCGATGATATTCAGTTGCTTGATCCAGGCAGCGGCTATTATGAAGGGCAAGATCTCTACATCAATGTGGGAACTTGTTATCTGAAACTCATGGTGGCTAAATTATTACATGAACCTTTCAAGGGCATTGCCAAATTCACCTATGAAGAAGGGATGACTTTCCAAGACATCGATCCTCAGAGTGGTGAGATATCGGCCTTAGGTGATCAGATGTTAAACATCGACGATGAATTCAGCGAGGCTAGTTTTGATCATTTACGTTGGGATGAAAAGGAAAGGAAAGTCTACTCGGAGACAGGTATCGTTAGAGAAGATCCAGAAGAAAAAAGATTCTCCGGAATCCGCATGGCTAATTCACTCATTCCAGTTCAAGCAGATTTGGTTTACACTTTGCAGGAGAAACAAGATGTCAGTCATCCTATCCTTATGGATGAACAGCGTCAAGATTTCAAACAGCCTCCTTTTAACAATTACCTTCTGCTCACTCGCTGTTCTTTCCATAAAGGTCCAATCATCTTTCCGCCATTGGCTATGCATCAAGTAGAAAATACATGGGGGGATATTGCACCTCAGGATTGGGAGTATTGGGGTGGTAAGACGTGGGAAGATGTTTATGGTTCCTTCATTCCTTGGTCACCTGTTGATCCGGATAGAGAAACTTTAACTTTGTTGAAAGCAGATACAGAGGTTAAGACTTTAGCCGATCGTCCCAAATTCCCAGCTGATTGGTCCGGTTGGAATATTGGGAAAAAAGTTGGAGTCACTCGAGATGAAAGCAAGATGGGTCATCGGACCATCTACACGATCATTGGCATTTCCTTGACTGGATTATTCCGTTATGATTTAGGCGTAGTAGCTGATTACGCTTGGAATGAATTGGAAGTTAGCTGGATGAACATCGATACGTACGATTCATATCCTAATACCATGCAACAGTATCCAGAAATCAAATGGGATGAAGTGATCCGTTGGTACTCAGAAGTGGAAGTTCCGATCATCTTAAATAAGTACAAGACAGATCCCGATTTTGTTAATTTAAAGAAAAACTTAACAGCCTATCTACATGAGCTAAGCATAGATGATCTGTCTGTCTTCAACTACTCTTTGAAGGAATGGGAAGATCTGACGGATGTCCGTAGATGGAAGTTAGAAACCTACCATGAACCCGAGATAAAAAAATGGGGTTTTAAATTAACTTTTCTAGGAGTTAGACCAGAGGATGAGAAAGATCGTTATGCCTTTGATATGCTGATCTACTTGAATAAGAAACCCAGCAATCAACAACGCAATCGGGATTTAATTAGTCCGGCTAAGTTTACTGTCCTCTCTTCTGTCTTGGAAGAAATTGATTTAGAAGGTGCTACTCTAGCCAGTGCAGTAGGTAAGACTATTCGCATCCGTAAATTATTTCCCTACTACCAAAGGGCCTTCTGGGCTATTGGTCCCAATTTGTTACCAAGTGATGAGATCAAGCCAGACGATGATCAAGTCATTATGCTTCCCGTAGAATTTACAGCTACACCTGATACGCTAGTGAGTACAGGTGGTCTGATTACCTTTGCAGTGGAATTAGTTCGTCAAGATACGCACGACTTGGAAATTATCGGTCCTGCTCTGGAATCGGAAGGTAAATATACCAATCCGGGTATCATCATTCAAACCGGTCAAAATATTTCCTTCCAATTAAATGAGTATATGCATTTCCGCAATGAAATTCACTTAGAAGATATTAAGCTCTACAATCGCCTTACTCAGAAATTTGAAAGTGTCTTAGATGTCAATACATGGGAAGTGGCTATCCCAAGACCAGTACCAGCTCAATTAGAATTTCGCCCAGACAAGTTGATTCATAAGACAGTCTTAAACTTTTCTACCACTCCCGATGTGATGGAAGCAGAAGCCGGTTTGATCAATATGTACATCGAAGTGATCGATACAGATAAGCTGCCTGACAGTCCACCTAGACCACCACTCTATTTGACCCAACCGGAATTTGATTCTCGAGTTACCGGCTATACAATTATCAAACGAGGCAGTAGCTTTACTTCCGGTTACGTTTGGGGATATAATCAATCGAATGATGTTCACCTTTACGGCAGAGTGGTCTCTTACAATTCAGCTGTCCGTACTTTCCTACCGCTGCATTTTAACAAATCTCTCCCAGCTGGAAGTTACGATTTTGAAATTTACCAGTCTGATCATCAAGCTAGAGATCAAGCTTCGATCATCCGTCTAGAATTTACAGACTTACCGTATGAAGCAGCTCAAGAGCCTTATATCCATAACATTACCAATCCCATGACTCCAATCAAGAAAAAAGTTATACTCTCACCTAAACTACCATCTACCTCCTTAGGGTATTACGAAGTCTTCATTGACTTAACAGCCAGGAAATTCCCCTACCTCTCACACCAGTGGCAAATCAAACCTGCTATCAATATCACCGGATGGCAATGTCAAGAAGACAGATGGTATCTGCTAGTCAACAATCGTCGATATCCAATAATCAATCCTATCACCAAACAAAAGACTTTGATTGTGGAAGAACATGATCAAGGTGTGCAAGTCACTTACAATGGACTCTACAGACCACATGAGCCCATGGAATTTTGTACTCTACCCTATCCGGTTCGTTCAGTCTATCAATTAGCTCAAATCCCCAGATCCGGATATCTGGATCTCTCCGGTAAGTTAAACAAACCTCTCTCCAAACACCATTATGAATTCTGGGTCAATGGTAAGCTACTCTCGGATGAATTGACAATTGTCAGTCCTTCCAAGTTAATCCTGCATGGCTTAACCTCACTGCGTAATCTAGAAATCTTAGAGATCAACCGAGATCCCCATGAGTATTTTTCTGATGTCTTCTTAGGAGTAAAGTATCAAAATGATAGACCCTTCCCCTATTTCAATTACCGTACCTACCTAGATGATGCGATTGAAGGTAATAGAGCAGGGGAAGAGCTAGATCGATTTTCTAGCCAAGAGCGTAATCTACTTTTAGACCCGGTCTATCCTCAAGTTCCGAGAGATCATTCCTCCTACAAAGAATATCCAGAGAATACAGATACAGAGAGAAATATCTTCCAGAAGATTTATTCTCCCAATGATATTCCAATTCCAGATAACCTAGATCTCTCCCCCTATCTGAATATCGATGGTCCTACTCTGGAAGGCTTACCATTCTCTGGCAACAATACTGACTGGTCTGCTTATGGTCTTAGAGAGATGACAGAAGAAGAGTTGAATGATCTCTTGAACCAAGTCTGGTCTGAAGAAATACTTTCCGGTAGACTACCCAGTCAAGGCTTATCTGGAGATGATCACTTCTCTGGTTCTACTGTTAGTCATTACAACAAGTTTGGTACACTGACACAATCTGAAGAAAATACTTCCTACTCTATTCCTGATTCTACTAGAATTGATATTACTACTCTCAATAAAGAAATTACAATTACTAAAAAATAAAAAATACAGAGGTAGTCTATTCAGACTACCTCTGTATTTCATTTTTAATAAAATCTTAATTTACTAATAACCTAAAATATTAAGAACTTAAAAGTGATATTTTTTTATTATATATTATATATTATATATTATATATTATATATTATATAATATATATTACTATATATATTATACTATATATTACTATATATATTACTATATTACTATATATATATATTACTATATATATTACTATATTATACTATATATATATATTACTATATTATACTATATATATTACTATATATATTACTATATATATTATATTACTATATAATATTATTATATAATATATCATTGAAATTTTAATGAAATACGATTTTTAAAAATTACCATTGTGATTACCGTACTAATCACTTAGTAATGAGGTGGTATGTACTCGATGAAGGTAATTCCTTATTCCCTGGGAGAGGAAGAACCACTTGTAATAAGATTCTGGGAGAGTGAAAGGCAATGGCTGATGAAAGTATTTATAGCCAAGATACCTACATCTACGATACGAATTACGGCATCACCTATAATAGCCCGAGTGCAGCAATAGATGCTATCTTGCAACAAGAGTTATTAAACTTAGATGGAATCAATCGTCATAATCCAGAGACTGGTGAATATGTAAGCAGAGGACTATTGGATCAGTATACCAATCGTTTATTTGGTGCTCCATTTCAACTCTTGGATTCAGTGGATAAGAGATTTGGTTCTATCAATGGCTATGTGGGTTCAGAGTATTTGAGAAACTTTCTTCTGAACAGTGCTATCCTACATGTCAAACCTGGTATGCCTCGCTATGAGGGTGCAGGTGACAGTGAAAGTATTCTGCAAGATCTCTATATGGGAATCACTCTCAAGGAATCGATCATCAATAAATTAGTCAAGAAGACTATCTTTGGTAAGGGTGGACAAATTCAAAGACGGATGTTTGGCTTTCGAGAAACTTACATGAGCTATATGAGTCATGTCAACTATATGTGTCGTTCTGTAGCTGGTTATCTAGGACTGACTGGAGGAGACTTAGGTTTAGTAGCTCGTGATGTTCCTCAAGGGTGTTTTGCTACAGATAGTGGAAACAAAAGTACTTTCACTCAGTTCTCTCAGATGCGTTGGGAAAATTACCGGATGTTCAACACCTATGTGCAAACGGTCAGTGAGTATGCTAAGGATTTACTTTCAGCTGGTGGAAAGGACACTCTGAATGTCTTGGCTACTGTCGCTACTAAAATTCCAATAGTAGGAGGAGCCATCCAACAGGGAATTGAAAAAATTAGTGGGGAACCCTTCGTAGGATATAATGAGACTAAACCTTCCTTAGTCGATGATATTGTCAGCAAGTTCATCGATCTAAAGGAAGGGTGGACCAAAGAAGATAAAGAGTACTTTGAAAAAAGTGTAGGACTATCTGTCAACTCTGCTCAACAACAAGTTGATTCCAATTGGACAGATGAAGACCGTAAGAATTCTACTTGGAATTTGATGAATAAAAAAGTTAAGTCGGTAGCCTTTATGGTTAAGCCTGTCTCTTTCACTGAGAGGATAGATAATGAAACTTCACCCTCATTGATCCATGGGGCCATTGATGCTTTGGATGGTGGTATGGGTGCGGAGATAGCTTTCGTTACGGGATCACATGCCGATGTCGGAGTCTTGGGGGAAGCCACTAAGTTCATCGGAGGTACAGTCACTGGTTTAGCCACTAACTTAAGTAGTTTAATTGCACCCTTGGGTGGAGGAGGCTTTGTCCATAATTTATTCAGTGGAGCTATGGGAGCAATTAAAGGACAAAGAATGATCTACCCTGAAATTTATCGAAGTTCACGTACAACCCTCAATCATGAATTTGAAGTTACTTTATCTACACCCTATGGCGACATTTATAATTACTACATGAATATCGTAGTACCCTTGATGCATCTAATTGCTTTGTCTGCTCCCCGGATGATTTCTTCCAACAGTGTGGCCTCACCATTTTTAATCCAATGCTACATTCCGGGTATGGCTACTTGTCAATTGGGGATCATTGATTCTATGACCATCACTAAGAATCCCAATGAAAAGCATGTTTCCGTAAATGGTTTCCCCTTGAGCATCAAAGTTAATTTTTCCGTCAAAGAATTATACAATGCTCTGGCTATTTCGGCAGCTACTGATCCTGCAGCCTTTATGTGGAATGAAACCCTTAACGACTACCTGACCAACTTGGCTGGTTTAATTCCTTCTGCTTCCACTTACCTGAAGAAAAGAGGTCAGGTCTTCGAGTCTATGGAGCAATACTTTCATGGGGAAATTTTCAACGATATTACGGCTGGTTTGGTAGAGAGTTGGGAGAACCGTTTTATGACTTATCGCTGACCTTGATCTTCGATTATATACTCTCCCTATAGAGTATAAGCGAGGAGATGATCGTGTTTTTAATTACGAAGATCCTATTCACTGGCATAATCATCCGGTCAAGGTTAACGCAACCTCAGAAGAAATAAAGAAAAACATCAATCTGGAAGTCCCGGGGTTCATACCTCGGGACTATCGTTTTGACCCAAAATTGGAGGTTCTGGAAAATGCAGACTATTCTCCTACCCCTTTAGAAATTTTCTACGCTTGGCAATTGACCAACCTAAGAGAAGCTCAAGAACGCAATCTCAAACAACAAGCCAAAAGAAGCAAGTATGTAGCAATAGCCAACTGGAATACTCTCCAAACTAGAATCAGTCTATCTATAGCTCAGAAAAGTAAATTATCTCTACTGGATAATTTCATCCGGAAGAATTTTCTCCAGCTGATCTCGATCATCATTCAAAATAATCTCTATGAAGGAAAGGAGTGCTCTTATCTACTAAAACTTTTTCAACATACCAATTTAAACCCTACCAAGTATAACCGAAAGATTTACCAGACCTATGCTACCCTTATCCTTAACGCCTGTGAGTATATTTTCAGTCCGGACAATCAGGAAATTCAATCTACCTTGGAAGAATTAATCTTTCTGGACCGGAGCATCGACAAAAGAGTGAAGGTGGTAATTCAAGAATGAACAAGTATTGTACACCCAGAGCACAAATTTATTCGATTGACCAGCCTACGTCTAGACCGAATCTAACTTTAGTTCCTCGTCGCAACTACATGAATGATACCGATGAATTCGAAGCAGTCTATCGTCCAATGATTAACCAACGCAATCGACGTAAGCTAAGTGAACCTCCGATCGATACAGACTTTTACGAAATTGATCCAGCTATAACCGAGATCAACAGAGGAATGAAATACATCCAGCAACAAGATCTTCTAGCCTATGGTTTAGAATTACTCAGTCAGCTAGAATATCAGGAATTTAAACTGAAGGACCTAGATCCTCGCAGCAAGTATGATGCCGAGAAGATTGCCAAGACTCGCTTTAAGATTGTGCAAATCGGCGAAGAGTTGGTAGAGTTAAAGAACCGCGGGTTAGTCTTACCAAAAAGACCACAGGATAGTCTATGGGGAAGGATTATGCTCAAGCTGTCTAGCATCTGGAATGCCATCACCTCTTTCTTCAAGGAGAATGGTCAGATGATCGGTGTGGCTGTTATTGGCATAACTTTAATTGTCACTAGAGGGATTGTCGATGCCCTTATAGTAGGATGAGGGGAGAAATCCCCTCATCCTAACTTTTGTAAATCATTTTTGACAACAGTAGCCATACGATCGATCGACATAAACATTTCCAAGATGACCGGATCATTATGCGTGAGAAATTTACTCAGATCACTGACTAAGAGGGTGATCACAGCATTCGTTCTGTAGATGGGGGGTAACAGAGCAAAGAGACTTTCCGGATGAATGTTAGCTTCAGACTTGGTGATCTCGGAGATCAGAGAAAGCAAAGCCAAGTTAGCTTCGGCAATGCGTACTTGATACTTTTCAATCATACTGCCTTGATCAGGATCATCTTGGAAAGTGAAGTCATTGAGAGGCACTCCATTCTCAACGATATTGGCAATCGAGGAACGATAGCTAATTCGTAAATCCTCAGGATGATAAGAAGCCTCTAAAGCTTGCATGTGGTAAATCGGAAGTTGAATAGCCACACTTAGTTCAAGGGGAGACTTCAACTTGGTCAAATATTTCATACTGGCTTGGAGGTTACTAGCATCAGCCTTAAACAAATTGCATTTCACTTCACCTCGAGTCACCGGATCAAATTTACCAAAGCTCAATAAACCAGCCTTGAATAATTTATCTGGGTTCTCCTTTAACAGGACAAAATATTTAGTCATCTTTAACAACTGCTCATACCTAGCATCATAACGGATGTTTCGACTATTCTTTTCTATCAAGAGCAGTATAGCAATGTACAAAGAGTGAGTGGTAGTAGCAAAGATTCTTTCCAGATCATGTGGGTAGTCTTGATTGAAGAAGTTAGTACATTCTTCTTCGCTCATCACTTCCAAGAGATCGATGAAAGCAAAGGGAATTTGGATGTTGAAGGTAGTGGTGAGCATTGGTAGAAACAGAGGTGGTACATTGCTAGCAATAATATCATCGTCACCGATCATTTGAGTGACCAACCCCATGTAGGTTTCTAGAATGTCATTCACTCTCTCCCCAAATTCAGCAAAGCGTTCTTCTAGAAAAACAGAAGAGGGAAGAGTAGCTCGATTGACTTGAACTACTTTAATTTTGTTCCGGTACATTTGGGTTAAGCGTAAGAGTTGATAGAAGTTAATATCGTTAATTGTCACCAGGTAGAAAAGATCATCGTTGATCAGACTAGCCAAGGGTAGATTACCTTTTAAGTCAGCATTGTTGCTAATAGCCCAACGTAGTAGATTGGAATTACCTGACTCTTTGATATTCATCACTTTCATAAATGAACCTCCACATTTCGATTATATATTTTAATTTAGATTGCAGTAAGTGAACGTGAATAATTTAATAGTCTGGGGAAGGAGGTCTTTCGTTGTCTAAGCATGGCGTAGAGGCTGAAGGTGAGATCTCCCGTAGTGAAATGCAAGATCTGGCCAATAACCTTGCTGCATATTTGGAATTGTTTGAAGATGTCTTTGTCATCCCAGACAGCATCAGAGGATCAGAAAAAACAATTAAGGAGGCTATTCGGACTACGAGAAAATTAATTAAAAAATTAAGATCGGGTGATAGGAGTGTTTTTAAAGATTATGAAAATTGGCATACTCTAAAAAGATAAAAGGGAGTGTACAAAGGTCAGTAATGTAATTTCAAAGGAGGCTCTAGAATTAATGCGCATAGGATCGAGAACGTTGCAAATTATAATCACGACCAACAGCACTGGGAATTCGATCTTTTCTACTGCCGATGAAATAAGACCCGAGCAGAGTGATCAAGGTTATCGGATCCGCTATACACTTGACGAAATTAAGAAGATCGGTATAGTTGAATTCCTGACGGCTGTGAGTAAAATGTTCGCTGACAATTTGCCCGGTAAGATTTTTCAACTTTATCTGATGGGAGATGCAGAGGAGGATTGTAAGAATTACCGACATGAACTTTTCTTGGAGTTAGCGGATAACTCTGAAAACTATCCCAATATGGTAGTACTCTATCATGGCGATGACGATGATGAAGAGGACGATGAAGAAACAGAACCCTATGGAGGATCGATCTTCGGTTCAATCACCAAGGAAGTGAAAAAGGAAAAGGGTAGAAGTAAACGCTATTGGATATCTAGCTCAATTCGAAATGCTAAGAATCCAAAGAGGAATATTCGACGACATAATATCATCATCACAGATAAGGAAGCTTATAAAAGAGATGAGAAAGTTATCCAAGAATTCTTAAAATATTTCCTACCGGGTAAGAGCAAGTGGATCAAAGGTTATCGTAGGGAGATTGCGAGAAGATGGCTATCTTCCTTCGTCATCAAAGAGAAGGAAGCTCGTAAGAGGAGAAAGGAATTCTCCAAAAAACAAAGGGAACAGGAAAGGAGAAGTAAGAATAAGAAAAGGGTTAAGGCTGTGAATGGTGTGGTACGTACTGTCAGTGATTTAGCGAGTGGCAAGAGTCCTTTCTATGATCCAAAATTGTAGGAGGTTAAGGGGAATGAGTGAAGAGCAAGTGGAAAAAACCGACAAAGAATATTTAGTCCTCAAGAGCATTATCTCAGCTTGTACCAATCAGAATCTCTTAGATCGAATCTTAGGGTATAAGAAATCAGGTCGACCAAGAGCTATCTACGATGTGTACAGAGATTACACTGGGGAGAAAAAGAAGAAAAGGAAAAGAAATAAGGATACAGAAAAATTCTCCCTCTACTTGGGTGTAGGGAAGAAGAAAAAGAATAAACGTCGAAACACTTGGCGGTGGGGAGAATTCGAATAGGAAGTGGGTAGATGATCAAAGGAAACAACTTGACTCTGATCAATGTTCTCTACATCAAGCCGGATAAGAATAACGGCATAGTGGAACATTTCGAAGTCATCTATCGTGATGAAGAAGGGCTGGTTAGATATGCTCAAGAACCAGCCCTCGTCGATATTTATTTTGTCAAACCGGAATTCCGTAACTTTAAGTACAACAAGCCAGAAGAGAGAATTGAGCACTTGTATAAAAGACGAGTGTTCTACAGTCAGATCCGCAAGACAATTGAAAAAGAATCCGGTGAATACGGTAAAATGATCGTCGAACGTTGTAAGGCCACAGATGATTGGAGTGGGATGAATCAACTCTATCTTTGGCCTTACAGCTTTCGAGCTGATTTTCTCCCAGAGTTTTATTACATGCAGGAATGGTTTAAAAAATATCCTAGTGAAGGACCCTACCGGTTGAGCAAGGCCTTCTTAGATATCGAAGTTGATCAAATCGATGACTACGTTGACATGGACAACATTCCTAACAGTGCTCTCTGTCCAGTCAATGTAGCCACGGTTTCCTTTGAAGAAAGTAAAGAAGTTTTTACTTTTCTACTTGAACCTTATCAACCGCCTAATCATTATCCAAGGTCAAGTGAAGAATATGCCCAGAGGATGCAACGTTATCAGAAACAATTGGCTGATCATCAGAGGCTGATGAATAACTTGGCTGATTTCACTCAGGATATCCAAGATTCCTTTCAGAAGACTTATGGTCACTTAGACTATCATCTGCAAACTTATGCTCGAGAAGTTGATTTGTTGACTGATCTTTTTAAGGTGATTAATCAGCGTAAGCCTAACTTTTGTTTATGTTGGAATATGCGCTTTGATATCCAGTATCTCTGGTATCGTTTGATCAAGTTGACTGCTTCCAGAGAGAAGGCAGCCAATGTCATCTGTCATCCCGACTTTGAGATCAAGCAATGTTCCTTTCGGGCTGATCGTCACTCCTTCCAGTTGGAAAAACAATTCGATTTCTTCTATTGTCACTCTTACACCCATTACGTTTGTGCCATGAGACTATACGCTAGTATCAGAAAATCTCAACACGCTTTGAAATCAGTAGCTTTAGATTATATCGCTGATAGAGAATTAAAAGATCGCAAAGTCGCCTATGATAAAGAAATGAATATCGTAGAATTCAGCTATCTGGATTGGCCACGCTTCATCAAGTATAACATCAAAGATTCTTTGCTCATGCTCCAATTGGAAAGAAAGAACAACGACATTCTCACCTACTATCTCCAAGCTATGCTCAATTGTACACCTTACCAGAAGATCTTCCGGGAAACTTATCTGTTACGAAATATCCGGGAAATGTATTTCAACGAAGACGGCTGGGTGCAAGGGAATAACATCAATGCTGTTTTGAAGACAATGGAGAGATCGGAGAGAAAAAGAAATATCTTCTACAACATTGAAGATGCCATCGATGAAATAGATAGAGAGAATGAAGTGGCGGAAGAGGAAGAGAGTGAAAGTATAGCTACCACTTTCAAGGGAGCAATCATGGCTGAACCAACGATGAATGATAATGTTGGTCTCTCAGTCTTGGAGCAATCTTCTAATATCGTCTTTGTCAATGCCATGGACTTTGATATGGCTACTTTCTACCCATCGCTAAAAATCTTATCGAACATGGATCCCATTACCCTTATCGGCAAAGCTTCTCTAGATAATTCCGAATTCACTTCAGGGCAATGCTCCAATCGCTCTCTCAATCAAACCTACCAAGAGTTGGACAAGCATAAAAATATTCGCCATGTCGACAACACTGGTGAAGCTGTCAACACTCATTTGACTGGCAATGTTTTGACCATGGGGTATCACTGGTTAAGTTTTCCTTGTATCACGGATCTGTATCACATTGTCAAAAGAGAAATGAATAAATAAAAAGGGATTAGAGAGGTGGGAAATTTCCCACCTCTCTAATCTACAGTAAGGGGGAAGGACAGATAAACGCAAACATGCTAGAGTTAAGCAATGAGATAGAAAAGATGGTTTTGCAAGTTCGTCAAGAGATCATCAACCTCTACGAGATATCTGACACCCCGGAATGCGATAATCGCAATTTTAGAGGAACTTGTGACGATGCTGTTATTAAGTTAATTGCAAAATTTCGAGCCAGTAGGTTTAAGAATAATTACCAAATACTTGGTGTTCATGGAGAACAACGACATTCCCTAAGTGTAGCTCCTAATAATTGGCACTATGAACACAGCTGGGCTGTAGTTAGTTATGAGGGTAAAGATATCCTCTACGTAGATCCAACTTGTCAACAGTTCCAATGGTTACATGCTGACATACCCCGTTATTACATTTACCGGTATCCACCGAGATGGTTTTTACCAGACAACGATAACTTGTATTGGAGATGCTATCGTAATTCCATTTACCTCAGCAAGGTAGTTGGCTTTTTTCAGACCGGGTGGTACTATTTCTGTCAATCTTTACGATGGTTAAAGTTAATAAAGTAAGAGAGGAAGTGGACAGATGAAAAGGAACAAGTTTCGGATAGTTGAATATTTTGACAAAGGAAGAATTAGAACAGTGATGAGAGAAGACAAACCCTGGTTTGTTTTAAGAGATGTCTGTGATATTTTAGGATTGATCAGTGTCAGTAAAACTGCAGAACGATTATTGGAGGCTGCCGACAGAAGCAAAGATCTGATTGATACTCCTGGTGGAAAGCAGATGCTGGTCACTGTCAATGAACCTGGTCTGTACGATGTCATACTTGCATCACACAAACCTGTGGCCAAAGGATTCAGGAATTGGTTAACGCATGAAATGTTACCGTTCCTCATTGAGACAGGCACTTACACTTTGGAAGATTCTGACTGGATGACCTTACGTAGGATAAGCAAGGCCATGTATAACACCCAGTGTGATGTCATCACGGATACAGCCAGAGATTTTGAAATTGATCGACAGTCAGAAACCAGATTGCTGAGAGATGAAGCAGACTTCATTAATGTCTTAGTGTTTAATTGCTCAGCCAGGAAATGGCGTAAGCAAAATCCTAAGTTGGCTAAGAAGGGATTGAATCAGCGGGACTTTGCTACGACCAATGAATTGCTGTTAGTGACCATGATGGAAATGATCAACTTCACTCTGATACACCTAAGGTATGACCCTGAAGCTAGGGCTAAAATTTTGATAGACGTGATTCCGACTTGTAGATCTCTAATCGAGGAAGATGAGGGGATGAAAAGGATTATCAAGGGACAGTCAATATTTGGAAAGGAGGGTAAGTGAAGAGTATATTTTATCTCGTTTTCTAAAATTTAGAAGGGAGTGGGTTGACATGGTAATTTAAACTTTGTATCTTAGGTATAAGCTTTTCTGGTACCATTATAAAGGTTCCGCGTTTAACGCGGAACCTTTATAATCAACGTCCAACGCGAGAAGTAAGAAAAGGTTTTACACGAAATTTAAAATTTAAAAGGAGCGGATAGGTTATGAGCAATGGAGTTACAATGATAGAGCGTTTTACAGAAGCTGGTGGTAGAACGGTAATGCGAAATGATGTGCCTTGGTTTGTTTTAGAAGATGCCTGTGACATTTTCGAGCTAGGCAATCCACTGCAGGTACTGGCAACAGTGTTACTGGATTCCAGTGAGTTGAGTGAAGAGCAGGTTGAGACCTCAGGTGGTAAAATAACAACGCCGGTTGTAAATGAATCTGGCTTGTATGCATTAGCATTCGCTTCGGATACACCTGTGGCTATGGAATTCCAATACTGGATAACCCATGAGATATTACCGTCTCTGCGTAGAGCGGGTAAATTTGGTTTATTATTTTAAAATATCGGGGGAGGGAGAACCTAATTCCCTCGTGACACAAATTCAATCTGAGGGTAAACAAGAGATGATAAACTCACAATTTACGGATGTTAGCATTGCTCTCAAAGGGTTATAACTTAGCGTTATAACCCTTTTACAAAATTCATGAAGGAGTGAATTAAAATGTTTAAGAGAAATAAATACCAGGTGTTTGAATATTTAAACGGAATGCAAGTTAGAGTGGTGATGAAGGATGATGATCCCTGGTTCATTCTACAGGACGTCTGTAACATCTTGAGTCTGACCAATGTCTCTAAAGTAGCCTCTCGTCTAGTGATTAGTGAAAGGGGATTCGGCCAGTTTGATACCCCCGGTGGTAAACAAATGATGACAATCGTCAATGAATCTGGTCTGTACGCTGTTATACTCAGATCGGATAAGCGAGAAGCATTGCCGTTCAGGGTGTGGGTAACGTCTGAAGTTCTACCTGCTATTCGCAAGACAGGCCGTTATAGTCTGGAAGATACTGAATGGCAAATTTTCCGGAATCTGAGCAAGTTGCTCTACAATGTACAGTGCAATGCGATCAGCGATACCGCCAAGGCATACAACATCGACAAACGTACCGAAGTCAGGATTCTGATGAATGAAGCAGATTTTATCAATGACATGGTTTTTAAGACTTCATCCAAAACTTGGCGACTACGCAATCCCGAGGCGGCCAAGAAAGGATTGAATCAGCGTGACTTTGCTACGACCAATGAGTTGTTGTTAGTGGCGCTCATGCAGATGATTAATTTCGGCCTCATCAAAGCAGGCTACGACATTAAGGATAGACTAAAGATACTGAAGGATATAGTTCCCAAGTGTAGGGAAGGGATTGAGAGTAATAAGGAAATGTTAGAGGCAGTTAAGAAGTTTCCGAATGTTCCGAAGATGTTGGCTGAAGTGGAGGATGTGAAACCATTGCTCTACGGGATGCTCGATTAACGGTTAAGTGGAGAGGGAAGAGGGGCCGCGAAACCCCCTCCCTCTCGTTAAGCTATGATTAGAAGATTATGGAACAGCAAAAGGTCTCGTTCATGACCGGCCTCTATTTTTGTCCATAACTTAATCATACGATCAGTGGTTCATTTACATCACGATTCCTTGGGTTGAAGGGATCATTATCGTAGAAGTCAAAGATGCTATCTGTGATATGTTCTCTTAATTCTGTCACGATTGGAGCAACCAAAGGAATCGTTACAAACTCACCGCCGGTAACATTTTTATCCAACTTCCGTTCGGGTAAGACTATATAACGCTTTTCTTCGGTATCGATGACCTGAATTGAACTGATGACTAATTGATGATCCAAGGTGATCTTAGCCCAAGCTTTCTGCTTGTTGTTCCTCTCTGGTTGTGGTTTGATGTAAGTTAACTTGACTTGTGTGACCTTCAATTGTATCCTCTTCCTTCCCCGCTATGGTGCTTAAGTTAACTAGATGTTTCAAAGGAGGGATGCTAGTAGTCCATCAGCCTAACATCATAAGGCATGGGTTCCACGTAGCTCAAGTGTTCTTCTAAGGAAGGAATGATGTATTTCTTAATACACTCCCAGATAGGTTTTTCAATCATTTCCATATCCAACTCTTTGAAGGAAAAGGTGAAGGAGGGATCACCTATGAACTTTAAACGAGCCTTAGTCCCTTCTAACAAACCTTTGTCCTTCCCATAGAGAATTAGACTGCGTGTAGAATCAAAGCCTCTTTTGCTAGTGAAGACCATATCGAATGATACCCCTTTATTAGAATTACCGGATTGATTGGACGATGACTTGATCGGTTCAAAAGTAACCATATGCCCACGGAAGCCATCAGATTCAGGTGTGAAATCATCCGAACCTCGGGGAATCAATTTGATGATATTGAAAGGGTAGAAGATCACAGCTCTACCACCCGGGATTGATTCATCGATTTTTAAATTGAGCTGTTGTTTAGCCGGAGGTAGATAAGCATTCATACTCATATTGCTGTTGACATGATTGACTAAGTAAACGATGATGTTGGCTTCCTTACAGGGAGCTAAAATATCTTTTAAGAAACCACCTATGCCTTTGGCTACTCTAGCTCCTTCAGTATTGGAAGCTAACTTGGCAGCATCAGCTAACTCTTTGGCATTATCCACGGAAAAAGTTTCTCCCAACAAACTTTTCACGGAGTCGATGATGATGACTGTCGGTTCTAAGATCTGAATAGGCTTGCCAAATTCATCTAGGCTATCGGTGGTCACGGTGATTTCATCTTTGATCTTGGTCTTGGAAGCATAGAGGTCCATGATCATGCCTTGAATGATATCCATCCCAACCATACCAGAGCGAAGAATATATCTTCCCCCATCACGGAAGTCTTGAATGGGTAGTTGAGAAAGATTTTCAATTCGACTGATGTCCATCCTCTGTTCACAATCGAAGTGCAAGATTTGACCATTCTTATACGGACGAATTAAATTAGCCGCTAGCTGAATAGCCAGAGAAGTTTTACCAGAAGATGACATGCCGATCAAGTGGTTGATCACTCCACAAGCTTGACCTAAGCGAGGGAGCTGTTGGACAATCTGACCTATTTCATTGTGGATGTTGACCACTGAACCAAAGAAGTAGTCGAAGAGTGGGAAGCCTGTTTTCAAGAAAGCTGTAGTAACATTGGTGACAAAGAGATTCTTTTTATCATTTTCCTTCAAAGTAGCCATGAGTGGGTTGTAAGCTAATTTATTATTTAACTCTTTTTCTAAGACTGCCATAGCTCCTTTTTTTGCCATGAAATTAGATCACATCCTTTTACATCTTACAGTATAATATATAAGTAAAATTTAGTCATCGTAAAATACAGAAAGAATTGTGATCTTAAAATAAATACTAGAGAGGTGTAGTGACACATGAGCTTGAAGAAATATTTACCTGACATGACAGCTGTAAAAGAATATGTGACCCAGGCCGTCTTCGGTCGGGGTAATTTTATAAACATCCTAAGTGGACAAAACTTGGATGATATGAAGAATCCTGGAGTTTACATCTGTGCAACGTTAGCCATAGCTGATACCTTGGCTAATTGCCCGTATAAAGGTGGTAATTTCCGTCTGGAAGTTAGAGTGGGTACAGAGGATGATAGATTAGTACAAACCTTATGGGGTTTTGGTTTACTGGCCACTGATGACATCAGATGCTACAGCCGCTATCTAGCTAGCAATAGTAATTGGAGTGATTGGGAGCCTATCCTAAAGCCTGTCAGCAATAGTTCAGAATTTCGAGGAATTCAAGGCACCCTCCCCTTTACTTTTATTGCCGATACAGGTGACAATGCTCATATCGATTTGAACGATGCTAAGTTTCATGCCCCAGGACACTACGGCTGGTATAATGTTAACACAGTTGCTAACTTTCCCGAAGGTGTAACCTGGACTGGTACTGGTGGTAGTGCCTATTTGGAAGTTTTGAAAATATCCACCGTAAACATACGGATTCAAAAGTTAACCCGAAGAACTACCCATCAGATATTCTTACGTACTTCTACTAGCTCAACCGAGTGGGGTGTTTGGACTGAATTAGCCCGAAGAGATCAGACCAGACTGGATGTTTTCGGTCGGGGAAATTATACTGCTCTGGTTACGGGCGACGATCTTAACAATGTGAAGACTGCTGGCGTTTACATTTGTAACTCAGCAAGTGTTACTATCACACTTTTAAATTGTCCCATAACCGACAGCAGTTTTCGTTTGGAAATTAAAATGGGATTTGCCGATGACCGTTTACTTCAAACTCTTACCAGCTATTCACCAACCACAGGTGCACTAAGGACGTATCATCGATATCTTTGTGGTGGGCTGTGGAGTGGCTGGGAAGTAATATTGAAGGCTATTTCTCCTACAGCTAATTTTGTTGGTATACAAGGCACTATGCCTTACACTTACTTGGGCAATAATAAAACCGTTGATCTCAATGATCCAGATTACAGAATTCCTGGCTGCTACAGTTGGGACAGCGGATATGTTCCTGTCAACTTTCCTCCTGGTACTTGGGCTAACTCAAACATTGCCTATTTAGAAGTATTGAAAGTATCGTCAACCAACTATCGTATCCAACGCTTAACGAAATCTACCACCAATGAGTTGTGGGTAAGAACAAATACTTCTCCCACAGCCTATGGACCATGGGAAAGAATACCTACAAGCGATCAAGTGATTGAAGATGTTTATGGACGTGGCAATCATACCGAAATTCCCGAGGGTGCTAATTTAAATAACTATACAATTCCTGGAGTGTATATTTGTGCTAGCGGTACCCTTGCTGCTACGTTAACTAATTGCCCAGCAGCAATATCCAACTTCAGACTTGAGGTTAAGGATGGTGCCGCAAGGAGTGGCAATAGTCTCTATTTAGCCCAGATCATCTATTTCAATTCAACATCTAATGTAGCAAGAATATATCGACGTTTTCGCAATGCAGGAACTTGGTCAGCCTGGCTGCCTATTTTAAATGCTATATTTCCCTCTCTAACTAACACTACAGCAGGCATGCAAGGTGCTTATCCTTATACTTTCTTAGGAGCAAGTATTGAGACACTGGATCTGAATGATTTCGTAGATGCCGGCTATTATTCCTATGGTGTCATAACAGAATCGGCGATAAACTTTCCTGAACCACCTTTGACAACATTGAATTGGGTTGGAACTGGCTATGGCGCTCATTTTGAAGTCTATAAGCTCTCATCAGGTACTCGGACTATGCGTTTACAGAGAAGGAATTCCAATGCAATTTTCACACGGCAATATTTGAGTGACGGTTGGAAAGAATGGAAACGAATAGCGTTAACTGAACAAATCATCCCTGAGACTTATGGGGTTGGTGCCTTTGCCATTGAGAATGGCACTGATCTTAATACTCTTACCGAACCAGGAAGTTACGTTTGCAGTGGTGCAGGTGCATCGGCAACTTTGATAAATAATCCTCTGCCCGTAGTTGGCTTTAGATTAGAAGTGAGACACTCCTTATCGGCAACTTATTTTACACAGATTATTTTCGGTTCTGGGACAGCTTCCGGTGCCGGTAATATAGATAGTGTGCCAAGAATTTGGTTTCGGGAGAGATCAAATACTTGGTGGACAAGTTGGAAGCCAGTTCTTTTTCCAGTGGTTAATGCTTCATCGGGTGTTGGTATGCAAGGTGGTTTACCCTACAGCTATTTGGGTGATATGGCATCGATCGATCTCAATCATGCTGACTATCGTGTTGCTGGGTTTCACAGTTGGGGTGCTGTAGCTGCAACAGTTAATTTTCCCCCAGGAACTTGGACTGGACTTACCAATGCCTCCTATCTGGAAGTTTTAAAAATAGGACCAGTCAACTATCGGATTCAGAGATTGACAAAATCTGTCAGCAATGAGACCTGGGTGAGAACGGCTACTTCCACAACTGCCTACGGTGCTTGGTCCAAGCTAGCAACAAAAGATGACGTATTTGGGCGTGGAGATTTCACTGTAATTCCTGAAGGTGCTAATCTGAATAACTATACCAATCCCGGTGTCTACATTTCAGAGTCTGAGGCTATATCGACATCTTTGCTTAATGCCCCTTATTCTGCAGGCGGTTTTAGGCTAGAAATAAAACAAGCCACGGCAACAAATGGCTCTAATATCTACATCAACCAGATAGTATATGGTAATCACGCCGGAGATCTAACCATGTTTCGCAGAGTTAGGTATGGGACGGCTTGGTCAGCCTGGAAAACGTTCATGTTTCCAATCTTCAGTACCTCTGACTTTGTAGGTATGCAGGGTACCATGCCACATACCTATCTAGGAAGTGCTACTTCAGTTGACCTCAATGATGGGCCATATCGCAATCCTGGTTTCTATAGTTGGAACAGTCTCACCACACCAATCAATTTCCCACCCGGAACATGGACAGGTACAGAACTTGGTTGCCTAGAGGTTTGGAAACTCTCAGCTAGCAATCATAGAATTCAGCGTCTAATAAAAGCCAGTCTCAATGAAACATGGATACGTACATCAACTGCTAGTGCTACGTATGGTCTTTGGGAACGTTACGCCATGGAAAATCCTTACAGCCTCTGGAGAGCCGGAGAGAACAGTCTATCTTTTACGGAATTCAATGCTCCGTTACTCAATGCTGCTAATGTTCCCTATGAAGTATTTAACTATGATCCTGTCAGGATAGGTTTTAATGTCAGTGGAAAATATTTCTATATCATGAAAGCTACTACAGCTGGCGGAGGTTTCCATCTATTTAGACTGATGGGGAAATATATTAAGGAAATTACCCTTAGCAATGCTTACTCTGGATCTACAACTAGGGCAGGAGCCTTTTCTCCTGATGGGAAGTATTTGTGTCAGGCGACATTCAGTGGACTACTAGTAGTCTGGGAATTCTCAGATACTGAATTCGCTACAATCACCTATCGTAGTGGCTTAAGTCTAACAACCACTGGGACTGCTTTCCAAACTTCAGCTGGGGCAGCCCAATCAATATATGCCACAGCCTTTGCTCCACCAGCTGGTTTACCAAGTGGAATTAGAGGAGTTCTCTTTGCTTTAGGTACAGCTGCTCCATTCCTACACGTTAGAGTTTTTACAGGAGACAATGCTGCTACCAATCTAACCACAGTCACAGCACCTGCTGGTGGTGGAGCTGTAACTGGAACAGTAGGTGGCCTAGTAGTTAGCCCTAATGGGAAATGGTTAGCAGTGGCCCATGCCACAGCACCCTTCCTAACTTTGTACAGACTTTCTTGGAGTGGCACAACTCTCACTCTTACTAAATTAGCTGATCTAGCATCTGGTGTTAGACCTGCAGGAATTGGTGGAGGGTGTGATTTTAGTCCTGATGGAAGTTTACTTGCCGTAGGTCATACTACAGCACCATTTCTAACCCGCTACAGCGTTGATTCCACCAAAGATGATATCACTGCCTTTACTAAACTAGCAGACCTTCCCACCAATAGTAGGCCAGCCGGTAATGTCTATAAGGTTAGATTTAGTCCGAATGGCAAGCATCTTGGTGCAATTGGAGCAACATCACCTTTTCTCACGACTTATAGTTTGACTGGTACTGGTGCTGCAACAATTATGAACAAATCCCATCCTCTACCTACTAACCTTATACCATCGGCAGCAGGTATAGATCTATCCTTCCATCCGGATAATTTATTGGCCATTACTGATGCCAAACAAGTAAAGCTATATAGCTTCTATGATAGCATGTATGATTCTATAGCCAACAGTTATGAAATGAGACGAATCCGTGGCAATAATAGCGATTACGCTCTGGCACTTGGTGAAAATGCCATGGCTGACAAAGGTGGCATCGCTATTGGGTTTAGTTCTTCCGAAGGCAATGGTTCCATCGGCATTGGTTTTGATACAATTGCTGGTGAAGGATCTGTGGCCTTAGGTATGAATTCCTACGCTCCTGGTAAAAATTCTGCAGCTCTTGGACCTGGAGCCACTGTCCTTCGTACGGAAACTGGGATAACTCAATTCGGAGCAAACATGTCCGCCATTCGTGGTCCAGTGCAATACTCTGTAGGATCCGATGAGAGAGATAAGACAGATATAGAAAATATCTCCCAGGGTTTAGAGTTCATCAATAAAATTCAACCGATCACCTATGTAAGAAATTCACGCACTTCTTATATCGAAGAAATTGATGAACGAACAATCTCTGAGGCCATCCAAGAAGCTGAAGAAACTATCAGAAACATTTATCATCCGCCTAGTGAAGCTATCATACCAGAGATCATCACTCCCGATTCCGAAGATGATCCCAACGAGTCTGAAGATGAAATAATCGATGCTGAGATCATTGACCCATCCGAAGAATCAGGTGAGGGATCGGATGGTACACTTCCGGAGATTGAGTTGACGGAAGATCAAAAACTCGCAATCAGTGATGCGGAAAAGATCATAGCAGACAATCAAGCTATCTTGAAGAAATTGGAACTTCGTAAACGCTATGGCCTAAGTGATTACGATCGAGAGGAACATTTAACAGGTACTCAGAAGGGTGAAAGAAGACGTGTCGGTGTTAAGGCCCAACAGGTCCAAGCAGTGATGTCAGAAATTTATGGCTCAGATAATTATGCCGACTTAGTCAATGATAATCTTTTTGGCTATCCTAATCTCCCAGAAGGTGTAGAGTCACAGCTGACAGTCAACTATAGCAGCTTTGTTCCCTTCCTGATTCAAGCTGTCCAAGAGTTAACTAAACGAGTGCAATATTTAGAAAATGAATTAGCTAAGAAATAAAAGGATGAGGGAGGTTAACCTCCCTCATCCTTTTAACCATAGTATTCCACCTTGTAGTTAGCATCGTTCTTGACAAAGTCTTCGGCACTAGGCAGAGGTTTAGTTCCACCATCCAAGAATGTTAAATCCAGTCTAGTCCATTGTCCTCCCTTAACGTACCAAGTGGGTGTAAGCTGGATACCACTCTTGATGTAAACTTCATTCCAACTGTGGTAAGTTGTACCAGCATGACCTACAACAATCCTAACTGGAATACCCATAGCTCGTAAGACAGCAAATAGAGAGCTATATCCCCAGCAGATAGATTGTTTAGCCTCCAGCACCTGGTTGGGATTAGGTATCCAGCCTCCCTTAACCGTAGCAGCTAATTTTTTATCATAGCTGATATTTTCGATGATCCAATAAAACCAAACCTTCATCATCAGTCCGTCGCCTATGACATTCCGAAATAAACTCTGTACCATTTTTACTGCGGGAGAATCCTTGTCATAAGCACAGAAGGTATTAGGATAAAGCCAGGGCAGTAAAGGATCATCTAATTTAACATTGAAGACTATCGTGCTATCGGTTTGATATTTAGCACCTTCCACCTGATGGTAGATGGATATTACATATTCGCCATCCGAGAAGCATAAGGGAAAAGCTTTAGGTCTACCATCAGATGGAATAGCATAGGTCTGTGATCTCTGACTTGGTTTATGCGTACAGACCATCTTCACTTTACGGATACCATCAGAGAGATAAGAGCCTACGACATAACCTTGATTCGTTCGAGAATAATCGATCTGTGCTCCCCTACCCACTTGTAAAAAGGTACCAGGGCTTTCAGGATATCTAAACATACTCTTGCCTCCTACTGCATTGCTGCTAAATTATAAACCTGTCTCACCTAACTCTGATATAAATCCGTTGAATTTCCTAACTAGAAATCTCAATGATATATTCTCTGTGAGTGGAGGTGTCTTTTATGTCGGAAGGACCTAATTTAATTCTCCCACAGTATGAAGATGATGCTGATATCAAAGTCTTCAATGACAACTTGAAAGCCATACTCAATACCTTAGATAAGTTGAATGAAGAGAAGGCTGATTGGGCAGGCTTAGTCAAATCTCATAATATCCTGCTAGATATTACGGTCAGGCTAGAAACGGATATGATCAAACTAACGGAAGAGTTAACTCTCATCAAGGAAGAGTTAGCCCAATTAAAAGAATTGATGGAAAACAAATGATGAATTAAACAGGTCCAAAATTTGGACCTGTTTAATTCAATTATATATTCTCCCAGTAGACAAAACTATTCTTTATAAATAACTAGAGGAGTGAGGGAACATGCCGAAAAAGGTTAAGGAAGAAGAATTAGATCTGGAGAGTACGGAAATTAAACCAAGAGTGAAGTCGTATGCAGCTCGTTGGCTAGAGGATAATTGTCCGGACAATCGCGAAGAGATTTTGAAGATCTGTGAACTAACAGCTCGTTCGGCGGAAAGACAATTCACCTTTGGACCAGCCAGTGGTGACAATTATGAAGCCTTTGCTCTGATCTTCTTTGCCACTTTCCAAAGCATTCTGGAATTTCTCAGAGAGAAGCAAAGACGTTATTTAGTCTATAGCATCGAAATTGGCAAGAGCATTAAAATTGGTTATTCCAATAGCACAGCAGAAGAGAATGAAAAATTGGGTAACTTCATGCCCAGAATGGAATACATTGGAATCAACCATGATATTACAGGTAAGGCTTCTCCAGTAGAGGTCAATGCTACTACTAATAACTTTATCCAGTGGAAGGTTTTAAACATCAAGAAGAACGATGAGCAGGCCAACGATATACAAGAGATAGCCTATAATCGAATCTTCAACGAATACTATATCGACTTAAGAACCTCAGAAGCAACCATTCCTTTATTCTGTATCTTCATGGATAATATCGTCAATGTCTTACGAGCCATGGCTAAAGAAGCTCAAGGTACTAATGTCACTGAATTCACTATTCGAGTCTTGGGGTTATTCGATGCTTTTTACTCTTATGATGAGATGGAAGGTAAGGAAAGAATTGAATTTACTGCACTACCCTACATGAAGCTGTCTTTGAAGAATGATAACTTAGCCGGAAATCAATAGGCGATGAGGTCTAGGGAAATAGACCCCCATTTAATATGTTTCCGGAAGGAGGTTCAGTGCAAGTTAACCAAGATCATCTTTACTTAAGAACCCTTATTCTCAATACCCTACTTATGAGGTGACCTATGACTCTAGGACAAAAACTCCAGCTTATGCGGGAAACAAAAAAGTTAAGCCGAGAGGAATTGGCTGAGACCCTGGAAGTTTCTATTCAGAGCATTCACAGATGGGAAAGAGATAAGTGTTTTCCGACACCAAGACATCTGGAAAAAATAGCGAGTTATTATAATCTCACAGTTGAGCATTTGCTCCATGGTTTTAACTCTTCAGCTTAAACAGATAAATGAGATAAGGTCCCTGAGGGACCTTATCTCATTTAAAACCATTTCCAGGCAGTAGCTTGATCAACGTGCCAACTGTCACGCCAACTTTCTAACAGGGCTGTACGATCGGCATCGGCACCTTGAAATTCATCGATCTTCAAGTTGATCGTACCGAAGAGAGTAGAAATATCCGAGTACAATTTTAAATTATGATAGAGGAAGGAGCGAAAATCTAAAGTGGCTAATTGCATAAAGGAATCGTAGCAAGTGGCTGGTATACTCTCTGCATTTTCATCATGCTCTGAAGCTACTTCAAAGCTAATCCAGGTTTTAGGAAAACCATACAAACGAATCTTATTCTCATTCAAGTATTCGAAGGTTGGTTCACTCCGTGCAGCACCGATCAACATCATGTAAGCTTGATGAGCTAAGACTCCTTGGATCGACCTTGATACTCCGAAAGGTGTGGCAATGTCACCATACATGCCTCGATTGACTGAAATAGGTAGCTTGACATCGACTACCCACATGACAGGTGTTGGAGTTAACTCTTCTGGGAGTAAATAGATATTGGCTCTTTTGTCAACCACTTTCATACTGGCTAGATTATAAGTACCTTCTCTATTCAAAGGAACGAATTGACTATACTCTGGTATGGTGATTGTCTTAAAAACCTCATAGACGATATTTTCAATCTTACTCTTAAAGGGTAGGGTGATCTGATTCAATCCGTGCATCAGTAAGATTTGGGAAACTGCTCTGCTGATATTCATCCTATCACCTTCTTACAAAAAGTAACTGGGTGCAGGTTTCTTAACATTAGCAGTAGGAGCAAGAATCTTACTGGCATGGTAACCACTAGCCCATAATAATGTATCCATCACACTGTCAACTCTCTCTTGGAAATAAGCACTGTACTGGTTAGCCAATTCACTGATCATACCAACGCTCTCTTGGTCAACACCAGCTTCCATCATTCCTGATTGCAGAGAGGTGATCAGATCTGGTAGTTCGGAAATATGTTGCAAGGTATTTTCTACCAATTGACTAGCCTCAGGATAACGGACAGCATTTTCTGGGAATAAGTCGCTGAGGATAACATTTCCCTTCTCTCGTACTGCTTCGTTGATAATCTTGTCCATCTTGGGATCTTTGATTTCATCTATCCGGTACTCAGCATACCCTTTAATAAAATCAGTATACTTCTGCACTGATTCTGTAAGTTCGATACCTTTGAATTTATGCCAAGTCAAACTTCTATCATTGGCTAATTTGACAATTGAATTGATGGCTTCATCTGGATAATTTTCTAAAAAATCCCGTAGGACTCTTTCAGGTGTTGTCATAATTCTTAAACCTCCTCATTTATGTGGGAATCATTATTATTACGTTGAATGGCCTTACATTTCTGACGTATGATAACGGAATTCCTACTTTAAAATATAATTATATACTATTTACTAGAATAGCCAAATACTTTGCAAAGGAGGTGCCCTTGATGCCTACAGTTAAGAAAACTAAAGACAAACCAAATGGTAGTAAGTCTAGCAAAAGCAAAGCGACTTTGGCACCCTCTCCCACTCCAACAAAGCAGTCGCGTTTCACCCCAGAAGAAGAGAAGCTCATTCAAGCCCGGGTCAGAGAAATAGAGTTGATTCAACGAGCAGCTGAGATCGAGGCAGAAGCGGTATATCGTACAACTCGGATTGGTTAAAATTGAATAAGGAAGAATAAGGGTGGTAGATGCCACCCTTATTTTTTAATTGTCCTTCTCCACACCCTCAGACTTTTTTATACGCCAGCCATTAACGTCTAAGAACTTAGCTCGATTGATGTAATAATCATCCATCGAAGTAATCTTAGTCGGTATAACCTGTGGTGTGACTTTAAGCTTTTCATTTTTATCCTGACCTGCAGCCATCAGGGTAGCAAAGGTTACCCCAATGACAATGATGGGAATTGGACAATAGCCAATTGTGGCTAGGCAGGCTATGATGATGACTGCTAGAGCACGATAGGGTCGTAAGATCAAGGCCACTGTGATTAAGAGGATCATCCAAAAGTTCGTTACCAGAAATTCACTCATACTTATTCCTCCCATACCTTGCTATAGTCTTGTTGATATCGATCACCGCGATAATCCCAATGACGATATAAGAAATGACAATTACCTGGTAGATCGTAATGAATTCCGCCATGTTAACCCTTGCCTTTCTTATCGTTTGCAAAATCATCCCAAGTGATCGATGGCTTGCCGTCATTGTAGATAGAATCATAGCCTCTTTGTAAACCATCTTGGTAGAGGATAACAGCATACTTAGCATCGACTGTTGCAGTCACCACGGCATTGAGATTAGCTAAGGTTGCTGCTTTCCCCCCTACATAAGAAAGATTGGCAGTGAGACTCTGAGCACGGCTGATCAATTGACCCAAGGTATAAATTTCAGTGTAGGGAGATCCGATGCTATTATTCAATTTATCCGCCTGGACATAGAGCTTACTTTGAATCTTACGTAGCTTGTCAATCTCTGTAGTTAGTTTCCCGGATTCAATGACAGGAGGATGAGTATAAATTTCTAATTCTGTGTGATGATGCAATCCGCTATCATGTTGATGCTCCCCACTTCCTGTAGAAGAGTGGGTTCCACCAAAGTGTTGATGTTCACCTAAGCGAGGGGTAAGTAATTGATGAGCAGTCTCATGGGCCAAAGAGTCAATGGCTGTTAAGGTAGATTTTTTTACCTCTTCAATTGCTTGTAGAAGATTTTCAATATCCTTACCGTACATTTTTTTACCTCCTTAGATTATTTCCGGAAACTCACTCATGTACTTGAGATGATATTCCACTCTAGGCTTGATGGAATAAAATTTCCAACCGTGTACCTCTTCAATCAAACAATCATCAGTCATCAGAGTGTCAATGGTAATATCCGTTAAAGATTTGATCAGATTATCGGTATCGGCTGATCTACCCCAAGGTCTTAGCCAACCTAATTCAGCCATAACTTTTTCCACTCGGTTAAAGTTAGTCGGAGTCTTTAAGTAAGCCTTCACCTCAAAGATCATGGGAGTAGAGATGATCTTATGTTCAGGGAATTCTTCTGTAAAGAATTGGCCAAAGACATTCTTGTTGTCACCTGCCCATGGGACATACATATGTGGACCACGAAAGGTTTGTTTCACCCTAGGTCTTTGAGCAGGTTTAGGTTCAGTATACCAAGTGAATTGTAAAGTGTACCATCTGATCTTTTTTAACCTCTTGATATTTTCTTGAACTTTATTTTCTAACTTCTCTTTTCCACGTACAGCATAAAGTAGCTCTAATCTTCTCTCTGTCTCCTTAGGAATTTCTCCAAATAAGGCTTCGTATATTTTATCCCGATTATTCATATTTAAAATCACCCCTCCTTCTAATTATATATAACTATAAATCTGAACTGATTAAATTAATACGAAAGCGTTAAAGGAGTGGAGGGTATGGGATTTTTAGATTACTCGAGAAAGACAGGCTCTAATGTTATCTTACGGGAGGGATTCCAAGAATTAGTCCAAGATACTTTCAGCACTATCGCCGAGATCATGCGTAGATCCATTGGTCCCCTAGGCAGCTATGCCAACATTCTGGATGGACAATACACCAGTGTCAGCAAGGATGGTTTTGCTATCTTTAAACAAATCAGATTCTCCAATCGTTATAAGTCAATGATCTACAATTTGATCAAAGCTCCCTGTACGAAGTTAAATAATACTGTAGGGGACGGGACAACTACTGCTATTGTCCTGACTAAGCACCTCTTTGAAGTCTACATGGAAAATAAATCTATCGTCGACAACTACTACTTGCTTCCCAGAGACTTCATCAAAGCTTGGGATGCTACGATAGCTGAAATCATTCGCAAGGTGACAGAGTACGCTGTGAAGCCTCCCAACATTCCCGCGATAGCCTATAACATTGCCTACATTGCTTCCAATGGCGACGTAGAGATTTCCAGAAACATCAGTGGTGTTTATGATGAATCCAATGCCCCAGTGATCAAATTAAAAAATTCTCCCACGAATAAAAGTTATATAGAAGAATCCAAGGGTTTTAGTTTCCCAGCTAACTTGATCGACGATGTTTACGCTAGAAATGAAGACCTTAGTGTGGAATTGAAAAACTTAAAGGTTTTGCTCTTCTATACCAAAGTTGATTCTCGTTCTTTTGAAAAGATCATCGGTCCGATCAATGAAGTCTTTCGTCCGCATGGGTTTAAGCTTTTAATCTTAGCACCGGCTTACGATGAACTATTGGCCAACACAGTCCTGAAGACTTATGTCAATCAAGAGTATAGACAACACAAAGACTTGAATTTGATTCTCGCTCAGTATCAATACAAGGACCTAGCACCCTTTCAAGTGGAAGACTTAGCCTCACTCCTAGGATGTAAAGTTCTGGATTACGACACTGCTCTCCAATTTTCCAAAAAATTAGAACATATGACCCCTGGTGCAATTTCTGATCTGCTGATATCGGAAGAGGAAGATGAAGATATTCCATTTGACGATAGACTCCTGGTCGGTAACATTCCAGAAGCAGATCTATCGGTACACAATGGCTCGATCTTCTCTGGTTTTGATACTACAGATAACGAAGGCTACCAAAGACAGTTGCATCAAGCCGAGCAAGCCTTAAAGGATATCATGTCTAATACCGATGCCGATAAAAGAAATTATGCCATGGAGATAGGCAAAGCTAATGCTCGGATCGCTCAATTGAAAATGGAAAACTATGTCTACTACATTGGGGGAGATTCTTCTCTCCAAGTATCAGCCACCTACGATGCTGTAGACGATGTAGTTAAAGCAGTACGTTCAGCAGTCAACCATGGAATTGTTCCAGGTTGTCAAATTTCTATTATCCGAGCTTGTTATTCCATCAACCCTAGTTTGAATAATACCTCTTTGCGTGAGATAATCATCCAGATGATTGAAAAGGCTGTGGAGAGATTGTATATTGATGTTCTCTCAGGACCTAATGGCAATGGATTGATCAGGGTCTTTAAACTTAAACCAGAAGATACTTTAGCCTTACGACAAGTGGAAAGAAAGGTGATCGATGATTCGATCGTCAAAGATAAAGTTTTCGATTTAGAGAGGTATGAGTACAACCCGAATATCATAACCTCTGTGGAAACAGACATCAATGTTCTCTTAGCAGCTAGTGAATTAGTCAAGCTCTTAATATCAGGCAATCAATGCTTATTCTTGGATACAGTTTTGAATAGCGCCGAGGAGATAGATATGTAAAAAAAAATAAAGGGAGGTAATACCTCCCTTTATTTTTTAATTAGTTTGGGTTAAGAATGTCAGGAAATAAACTATATCCCAAGCATTGCTGAAGAGAGCTGTGAACTTGGGCTGGGATGAAACATGTACATAGAACATTGGCTCTTCAACCTTATCAGTCCAATTGGGCATGATGTCCATTCTAAAATTTTGTTTCCCGGTAACTTTGATGGGTAGGGCTGTTGAGATTTCTGCAGGCAGCTGATAGACTGATGGTTCTTTCTTGCAATACTCGACGATGGGGGAAATAGCTTCCCGAAACAGATGGGACTTTTCTTCAACTTTCATTATTCCACATTTCATCTCCTCATCAGAAATTTTTACTCATAGATGATATTATGCATAGGGGAAGATGATTCCACATCGGATAATTTAATCACATCGATCACCGTATCAGGAAACATGTCAAATAAATTGTGGGAGATGATAAACACTTGCTCAGTCTGCAGTTCATTCATCTGACGATTCAACATCTTCAAGAAGGCAGCTCTATTCGGTTGATCTAAACCAGCATCGATTTCATCCAATAAGAGAATGTTATACTTTTGACTGACGCTATGAGCTAAGGCAAAGGATAAGGCCATGGTGATCAAGGGTAGTTCCGATTGACTGGCATACCTAATGTCTGGTCCTTTAATCCTATTGCGCAGGAAAGGTATTTCAAATTCATCGGCCGTAATTTTAAATTTACCCAAAATCAATTTGCCATTGTAGATGATATCCAAGAGGCTATTGGCTAAGGTTTGAATTTTACCCAAGTAGGAATTCATATAGACCAAAGGTATGCCCTCCCTGGTGGAAGCAGAGGTCATGATCAGGTCTAACTTATGGTAGATCGAGGTCAAGTGTTTATTCTCTTGGGATAATCTCTGATAAGAAATGATTCTCTGTTCCAACTCTTTCAATTCTCCTCGTAGAGAATTGATCATACTTTCTTCCTCTTGGAGTTGATAACGGAATTCTAATTTCTCTGAGGCTGCACTTTCCAAAGGGTGAAGAATTTTCTGAGTGGTCTCCAGAGTGTTCATTATAATAGGAAGGTATTTTTTATTCTCAGTGTAGGTAGAGAGTAAAGCAATCTTAACTTCCACCTGAGAGATCTTCTCATAGAATAAAGATAGGCTACTTTCAGCTGTTGTAATTTTCTGTCGATAGTTTTCTATTTCCTTCTCTAGAGATTTAATTTCCTGCAGTTGAGAATCAATCCCTGAGGTTTGGTAGACTTGTAGTTCATGTTCATACTTGCTCAAGCGTTCAAGTTGCTCTAAGTAAATTTCATGTTCTTTGACTCGAGTTAAGTAAGCTTGTAGTTCCGATAGATCGAAGAAAGACAAACGACTTTCCAATCGGGAAAGAAAATTCTTCTCCTTGAGAATTTCTTTAAAACCTGCAGGGAGAGGAATCCTCTCTAAGATCTCCAATTCATTCAAGAGGGTATCGATGTTCAGGCTGACTACCTTCAGATAGCGTAAGACTTCATCGTCGATCAGATCATCCATGGCCAAGTTCTTATATTCGTTGATCACAGTGGACAAACGATAGTACGGACATAGCTTGAAAGCTTCATCACAACTTGGAGCGATGATATAATTATCCCTGTACAGATCAGCCAGTAATTTTCTTAAACTGCTATCAGAGAGAGCTGACAAATGTCTTTTGGTCTGAGAGTGTATGAAATCATCGATCGATTTATTTCCTCTCTTGAGATCTAAGTACAGAGAGGTTACTCTATGACCAAAGCTATGGATCATCGTACTGATCTGGTTGAAGGAATGTAACTTCATGATCATCTCATTGATCTGTTGCGATCTACAATTCCCCACTGGAAATATTTTAACTTCCTTAGGA